>JAEEGL012297255.1_pt1 | contig 16488 bp, 1 predicted proteins | sample 9134231 | NCBI WGS metagenome assembly JAEEGL01 (sample SAMN16246548, study PRJNA631951) | gut metagenome | biome: gut microbiome; feature: rumen; material: fiber-attached | host: Bos | place: Iran: Karaj | collected 2018-10
ATCCTGAGCCAGGATCAAACTCTTCATTGTAAGAATTGCTGTTTTTACCTTCTTGACTCGTCTTCGTGTCTCACACATATCTATATATGTATGCCGACACACGCTATCTCTTTCTTCTCATCCGTTTCAAACAACTGTCGCTTTTTTTCAACACCCGTTTTTTGGGCGAAAGCGGATGCAAAGATACAACCATTTTCCGAACAGGCAAAATATTTTTTCAAAAAAAAACGGCACAAAAACACAATACACTGTAAAACAGCCGTATAGTCTGTGAAAAATTTTCAGTCTACCCCCGTCCCCGGTCACGCAAACCATCCCCCCCAAGGCCGCAAAAAGGCAAAAATGGGACACTCCCGGAAGGCAAAAGGGCAAAACAGCCCTTAAAACGCTGCAACGTGTTGCAAACCACCTATTAACGTCAACGGCAGCCCGTCAAGGCGTCGACACCGTGCCGCACGCTCCCGGCATCCCCTCCGAAACACCTCCGCCGTCACTCGGACCGCATACGGACATGATACGGAGGGGATACGGAGGGGATACGGAGGGGATGCGGTCAAGAGACTGTGTAGCAGTGAATTAGAAATGTTAAAAGTATGCAGTAGACTGGTCATCAATCATTTGCGGTGCCAAATTCAACGCTCTGACACCGCTTTTTGAGGCGTTTTTGAAGGGTAAAAGAGCAAAGAATTTTGCCGTATAAATATTATTTATTATATTTGCATTTTCAATAAAACCGCGCCTATGGGAGTAAGACATTATATATCAAAGGCGACAGGGGAATTATACCTCCTGACGGCCTTGCTTTTTGCCATAATCACACCGTTGACTGCCACGGGTCAGAGCAGCTGTCCGCCCGTAGGGTTGCCGTTATACGAAAATTTCAATACCAACGACTCCTTGCCCACCTGCTGGGAGCGGTGGCAGAATTTCGACGAGCCAGCCATGAAGGCGCATATTGTCAGTTCACCAGTTGCGGAAGGCAGTGGGGCGTTGATGATTTCGTGCGGCAGCACACAGTCGACGGTGCACCGCACTGTGCTGAGGGCCCGGAAGCTAAGCCAACCCGCCAGCGGTATCCGCATGACAGTGAAGATGCGCGCCAGCCAGATGGGCAGCGGCGAGAAAGCGGTGATAGCAGTGGGAGTGTGCAACAGTGCAAGCGAGAACTACATGACGAATTTTGAGTTCGACACGATACAGGTCATTGAGATTACGGTGTCGAACGTGTGGAACACCTACACCATTGACTTCAGCGGCTACAGCGGCACCGGCGACCGATTGACGTTCCTGATGTCGCAGCCGATGCAGACGGGTACGGCGCACAAGATTTTCATCGACGAGATGATGGTGCAGCGCTGCTCGGTGAGCGACTTATGGGTGAGCCACCGTGCCAGCGACGAGCTTACGCTACACTGGACGAGTGTGGGCCAGGGTACCGCCAACCTGACTGTCACGCCGCAGGACGGCGGTGCATCGCTGACTTTCAACAATGTCAGCAGTCCGTACCGTATCACAGGACTTACCCCGTCGACCACCTACACATTGACTTTGACGCCCCAGTGCTACGGTGAATCGGACCCCGGCGTAAGCCAGAGTGCGAGCGGCACGACGCTGGCCGGACCCCATCTGGGACTTATGTACTGCGATGTCTTCGGCAGCGGAACGCTGCAACTGAGCAGCGGCGGAGCGGCCACAGTGCTGCCGATAATAGCCCTTGCCGACGGCACGGCGGTCCCGATAGGCAACCTTATGTTCAACACATTGCTGAATGCCAGCAACGCCGCCGGCAGGCTGGAGGTGTGTGTGACTGACTATCCCGAGGAGGCGTTGGAGCTTACGCCGATAGACACCATTGTCCCCACGGCGACAGGAAGCTGGATACGTGTGACAAGGATGCTGAACCGATATAGCGGCACATCGCGCTACCTTGTGTTGCGTGCCATCGGTGGAGGAACGATAACCATAGACGATTTCGACATTGGACGGTGCATAGTGACCGGCGTTGGGCTTGCAAGCTACACCTCGACGACGGCCACCATCGAGTGGGACGTGCCCGAATGGACAGGCACCTTCAGGATAGAGCCGGCGACTGGCACCGCCATTATCGCAGGGGCCAGCGACTGCACCGTAGAGAACGGCAAATACCGTTACACCATCAACGGGCTGGAGCCTGGCGGCTACTACAGCTACATGGTGAGCGGCGCCTGCGACGATGCTTGCAACGCCAGCAGCGTGAGTTTCAGCACATTTACGCAGGAATACGCCCTGCCCTACTGCACCGAGTTCGAGATGACGGGCACCATGCCCACCGACTGGGTGCCGGGGAAGAGCTACAACAACACTCCCAAGCTTGACAACACACAACACCACAGCGGCTCGCGCAGTTTACGGCTGAGTGCTGCAGGCAGTGTGGCTGGCGGCAACTATTCGCTGGCGATACTTCCGCCGTTTACGGCCACCGGGGCCGTAGTGATGAGCTTTGCCGCCTATGGCTCGGCAATCGGCAGCATTGAGGTGGGCAGTGTGGACGGCGGCGGCAATGCGGCGAGTTTTGCGACTGACGCCACAGTAACCGTGGCCGGCAGCACGTGGGACCGTTATGCAGTAAACATACCAAACCTTGAATCCGGCCGACGATTGGCGATACGCTACAGCCACAACGGCAGTGGCGAGAGGTCGGCATGGATTGACGACCTCGAGGTGTCGCACTGCGGGGTGAGCGGGGTGAGTTCGTACGACGAGCGCGCAAACGGTGCCACGATAGCATGGGCATCGGGCTGCGACACCGTAGACGTGCAGTACCGCAAACGCGGCACTGCCAACACACAGACCGTTGCCACGGCTACCAGTCCGTTGGTGCTGAACGGTCTTGACCAAGGATCCACCTACGACTACTACTTCCGCTGCACCGAGGACGGCGTGCAGGGTTGCTGGATATATGGCGGCTGGTTCGTCACCAATGCTGGCGCTTTGACCGCCGACTACTGCCATAACGGCACGGTGAGTCTCACCAGCAGCGCCAATCTGTGGAACCTGCCCTATCTTGAAGAGAACGACTACACAGGACTGCTGGTCAGTTTCGAGGCGATCGGCAGCGGCACCATGCAGGTTGGCCTTATGAGCACCGAAGGCAATGCCTCGAGCTTCACCGCCCTTGGCACCACGATAACAGTCACCTCGACGGCGACACGGCACAGCGTGTCGCTTGCAGGCCACGAAACGGCAGGGCGCTACATAGCCTTGAAACGCCTCAGCGGCAGCCAGACGATTGCAAAGCTGCGACTGAGCAGGGGAAGCGTCACGACATTCAACGTAACCGATGTGACAGCCACCACAGCCACCATCGCCTGGAGCACCGAGGGGTCGGTCGATAGCGTGTCGGTTGTGTACCAAGGCGGCGGCCAGAACGGCGAGGTGCGCGTGGGTGGGGTGACAACGGTGACGCTGACGGGCCTGATCGCAGGCACCAGCTACACCTACAACCTGACTGCCATAAACGATATATCGGCACAGAGTTGTCCGAACGACGACGGAGTTTTCATAACCCTCGGGGCGGACGTTACGGGCGGCTGGTGCGAGAGTTTCACAACCACCTCGACAGGGAATCTGCCGGTGGGTTGGTCGGCCGTCACGGGGCAGCCTGCTGTAAGCTGGTACAACTCGTCGAACCGCCTGCAGATGACGTCCACCTCGAGCAGCAGCACCATAGTGGCGCTGCCCACAGCGGTAGTCGACTTCAGCCAGACACCTCTGATGTTGCGCATCGAGGCTTTCAGTCCTTCATCCACTCCTGAGCAGAGTTCTGTTGAGGCTGGCATAATGACCGACCGCAACAATGCGGCCACCTTCACCACGCTGGCCACCATACATCCTACCTCGACGGTGCAGACCTACCTGCTTGACCTTTCGGACTACAGCGGCAGCGGACGCACCATAGCATTGCGGTATGTGTCGCCTTCGACGTCGCGCACCGTGTATATCGACAATCTGGCGCTGGCCGCCGAGATGGTTGCCGGAGTCGTCACCAGCGAGTTGACGAACCATAGCGTGCGCATCGAGTGGCAGGGAGCCACATCGGTACATATCCAATGGAACGGGGGCGACACCAACGTCACGGGGCACAGCTGCACCATTGACGGCCTGAGTGCCAACACCGACTACACTTTCACGATTGCTGCCATAGGGCAGTGGCAGACGCTGAGCTGCCAGCAGCTTACGGTGGCTGTCCACACCCTCGAAGAACCCACCAAGGCGCCCTACTGCAGCGACATGGAGAGTTACTATGCCTCCACCACCCTGCCCTATGGCTGGCACCGCATGCCAGGAGCCAGTTACCCGGTGAGCACCACAGGCTCTGTATATGAAGGCTCGCGAGCCCTGCAGTTCTACACCACCTCAGGGAACAGCACCACCGCCGTTTCGCCCATGTTCGAGGAGACCATCCTCGGAGGGCAGTATCTCTCGTTCTATGCTTACAGCAGCAGTACCGGCAGCGTAGTGCAGGCCGGCACCATGAGCGACCCAACCGATGCCTCCACCTTCGTCGCCAGAGGTCAGTGGACAGTAGAGGCCGGCGGATGGCGGCGATATGAGGTGTCGCTTTCCGGAGCCCCTGCCACACACCGCTATGCAGCCATCCGCCACAGCACCACGAGCGGCAGCCGCTACCTGTATGTCGACTTGGTGATGGTGCAGAGCTGTCCGATGCCCACCATGTCGATAGAGAATCCGCGCAGCACCTCGATGGAAGTGCTGTGGAGCGGCAGCAGCCAGGTACACATCGAGTGGTATCGCATCGGATACAGCGGTCACCAGAGCACTACAGCAACCGGCGGCTCATATACAATCACTGGACTGACGCCCAACGCCAACTACACCGTGGAACTATGGCCCATCTGCGGCGACAGCAGCGGCTTCAGCTGCCATCGGCTGACAGCCACGCAAACCACACTGCCCCTGCCGTCGAGCCTGCCATACTGCCAGAACTTCAACAGCAGTAACTTCCCGTCGGGTTGGTACACGCACAATATCGGCGGAAGCACGAGTTCGTCTACCACAGGCTATAGCGGCCGTTCCATACAGTTGAACCTCGGCAGCGGGAGTTCGGCATTCACCTCCATAACGATGCCGCAGATAGACACTACAGGCCTCTGTCCCGACATCACCGACGTATGGCTTGAATTCTGGCTTATGGGCAGCGGCAGCGGCCTGCTGCAGATAGGCACCATGCAGAACCTGAACGACAGCAGCGACTTCACGCCCATTGCAACGATAGACCTTGGCGGAGAGACTGCCAACAGCTGGAATTACCACAGGCAGTCCATACCTGCCGCGGCGCTTACCACCGGCATACTGACCATGCGTCTTGTACACTCTGCCGGCAGCACAGCGTCGACCTGGGTGCGCATCGACGAGATATGTATAAAGCACTGCATGTCCAACACACCACAAATCGTAGGTTCCACTCCCACAACCGTCACCTTCGTGTGGGACGGCTACAGTGCCGAAGGCATGTGGGTCAATTGGAGCGGCGGCAGCTACTATGCCACCTCATCGCCCTTTACCATCACCGGCCTCAACCCAAACCAAAACTACAGTTTCTCCTTCACGGTACAATGCAGCTGCGACCACACCTATGACTTGGGCAACAACTACTTGATCCACCAGCAGCCGGCTGCGCCGATGGATATATTCCCGGTATGCTACAACTTCGACAACTACAGCAATAACACATTCCCTGCCGAATGGCGCCGTTCGTCGACGAGCTATCCGCGCACTGCGGCGACCCACAGTTTCAGCGGCAGCCGCAGTCTCGATTTCTCAGCCTCGTCCTCGACGCCTGTCACCATGGCGCTGCAACCTCTGCCCAATGGTTGCACACATGCCGTGGTTGGCTTCCAGGTATACTGCTCTGATCCCGATGCCGCCGCAGGCGGAAGACTGCAGGTGGGCTTCGTCGACTCTACCGACGACCTCTCCACCTTCACGCTCATAGGCTCCGTCACCGTCGAAGCCCTCGACACCTGGCAGCGCTACTATGTCGACATCAGCAATCCCGCGTCCCGCTATGTGGCACTGCGGTTTGCCCCCAACAGCGGCAGCTACCACATGTACCTCGACGACCTTGGCTTCACCGAATGTGCCGTCACGGGTCTCAGCGCCGAGGGCGGCGTCCTCGACATCAGCACTCTCGGCAACCCGACAGGATACACGCTGACAGTAATCAACGAGGACGACGGCTCGATGCGTACCATCGCACTGGATGCTACACCATCTGTCAGTGCACTCACCTTCTCGCCCGACAGCAATTACAGTTTCACACTGAACGCCCACTGCCAGAGTGGGATGAGTTGCACACCTGTCACAGCCACCTACGGTTTCAGACACACGATACCTTACTGCGAGGAGTTCGACGGCACCGACCTGCACCCCTACGGCTGGAGGGTGGCCGTACGCAATTCCGCCACCTATCCGCGCCAGAGAAAGGTGGGTTCGGACAGCACCTTCTATCACATGCAAGCCACGCCTACAGGCTGCATAGCAGCGTTGCCGTTGCTGCCCGTGGGGCGCACGCTGGGCGGGCTGCATGTATGGCTGCAGGTAAAGCTCGGCAACGCATCTGACATAGGCAACACCACCGTGGAGCTGGGCTCCATCGACGACAACGGGACATTCACTCTCCTGGCCTCTTTGCAGAACAGCACATTGTTGCAGAGCCACAATGTCACCCTGCCCGCCAGCACTGGAACCCGTTTGGCCATCCGCACGGTATCAACAACAGATACCCGAAACGTGTATCTCGACCACCTGCAGATTACCGACTATGCCCGTCCCGACGGGTTGCGCTATACCCGTACCAGCTGCCACCTGCAGCATGTGTATTGGGACAACACAGCCGGCAACAGCCACTACCACGTAGAATGGGGACCGCAAGGTTTCACCCCCGGCAACGGCACCATGGTAAACAGCGACAGCTGCCACGTGCTCCTCACCCCCACTACCGCCAACACCACCTACCAGATATATCTCTACGACACCGCTGGCGTACAATTCTGCACGCCCTACAGATTCAACACCTTGCCAGCATCCACCACACTGCCTTACTGCACAAACAACAGCCGCACCCTCAATGCCGGAACTATGCTTTACCTGCCGGAGATAGATGTACCTGTCGCCACCACCACCCTGCTGTTGACATGGCGCACCGCAGCGACAGGACGACTCATCGTCGGGGTGATGACAGAATACCAGACGCCGGCAACGTTCACACCCGTCGACACCTTGTATCCCGACGCACCCAACAGCTGGCAACGGTCGGCCATAGACCTCTACAACTATGCCGATACCGGCCGGTATGTGGCCTTGCGCTTCGATGGGGCTACGGGCTACCTGCAACAGCTCTCACTGCAGAACATACCGCAGCCGGTGTTCCACGTGTTGAACAGTCACGAGATAGAGGCTACTCTGCCCGACGGATATCCTGATGACTACTACCTTCGCGTGGTGACCCACGGAGCATCGCAAAACACGGCACAGGCTGTACATGTAGACACGACGCATTTTGTCATCACCGGCCTCACGCCCTACACCGAATACGACATCTACGTCACCGACAATGCCGCCACGACCACCTGCGCACTACCGGTAACGCTACGCACCCACCTCGACATCGAGGTACCCTACTGCACCAACCTAACGTCGCAACCGACGGGTTGGAACTATGACGGCCGCTACCACGTGATGCCCTATGTGCTCATCGGCAACCTCGACAGCCTGCACCTCTATTTCACCTCGCGCGGCACCGTAACCATCGGTCTGCAGAATGCCTTGGACGACACCACGTCGTTCTTGCCGCTCTCAACCATTAACGCCGCAGGTTATAGTGAACAAACCGTGCACCTGAACCAATATACCCTTGCAATGACACACCGCTACATAGCCTTCCGCTACGAGAGCAGCAATGCCTCGGTCACCGACCTCGTGGTGCTTAAGGTGCCGAAACCGACGTATCATGTGCTGAGCAGCAGCGAAGTCGAGGTGACCACACCTCTGGGGCAGAATGCCAACTATTGGCTCGAGATATGTGAACAGGGAGTCGCTCAAGGCAACGGGACTGTGGTGCATGTCAATACGTCGCCCTACATCATCTCCGGACTGTCGATGTACACGCAGTATAGCATCTACTTGCTTGATGCTGCCGATGCCGCCACCTGCGACCAAGCCACCATGCTGCGCACGCACCTCGACATCACGGCACCCTACTGCGATGCCTACTCGGCAACATCTGACGGGTGGTACACCCTCGGCAACACACGCACCATGCCACGACTGATTATAGATACCATGGGCGACGTGTATGTCACCTTCGTCAGCCGTGGAATTGTGCTGTTAGGCGTGCAGCCCACGCTCGACGACACCTCGGCTTTTGTGCCATTGCTCACGATGCAGAGCAGCACATGGGAAGAACACATGGTTCATCTCGAAGATTTCGCAACGCTGGTCGGCAACCATCACTACATCTCGTTCCACGGCGGCGAGCTGCAGACGGTTTACCTTCACACCTGTCCTCTGCCCACCGCCGAGCTTACAGCCTACGACGAGGTAACCTTCACGGAGGATCAGGCGGGCATCGACTACTGGATACGCTGCAGCGCCACAGGCCACAACGACACCCTCGTGCATGTCGGCAGCCAAACCTATGTGCTGGGCGGACTGACACCGAACACCTACTATTCGTTCAGCTACCAATGCGACAGTGCTACGGTGGGTTGCATACCTCCGACGGCGATCCTCACCGGCGTACGCATCAGCGCACCCTACTGTGTGCAGTTGGGCGGCATAGCCTTCGGCAGCGTGAACACCGGCGAGACGACCGCCGACGGCAGCGGCGCACTGCCGGCCGGCTGGCGCACACTGACGGCGGCCGGCGGCACACGCTATCTTGTGCTGCCCATCATCAATATCGACAGTGTGAAACGGCTCTTTGCTCGTTTCAGCTACCGTATCGCGCAGACCGGTTCGGCGCTCGCCATAGGCGTTATGACCGACGCCACCGATGCATCCTCCTTCACTGCCGTCTCGACACTTACCGATGCCAGCAGCGGTTTCAAGCAGCACACCATGTCCTTCGCCGACTATGACGGCAATGGCTACTACATAGCATTCCGCGCATCGGGCAACGCTCCTACGCAGGTATACCTCGACAGCGTGGCGCTGCAGACCGTGCCTTTCGTCGACTACCTTCTGACCACACACAACAGCGTGCTTGTCGTACCTCATGGGTTGGAAGAATGGCAAAGCAGGAGTGCTACAGGGGCTTGCTACATAGCCTACACCACCGGTGGACAACAAACCGTGGTAAGAACCGACACACTCCCTTGGCTTATCACAGGCTTGCAGGACGATGCCACATACACCTTCAGTCTGCGTGCCGACAGCCTTGTGGCATCGTGCTATCCGGCAACAGTCATAGCCACCACCCACGAAGCCGAGGCGCCCGTGTGCGGTATCAACGCCACACTGACAGCGGCGGCGCCCCTATGGCGCGGCCCCGAACTGACAGAGACCGACATCGCCACCTTGAAGATGCGGTTCAGCGCAACCACCAACCGCAACTCCATCGATGTGGTCGTCGGGACATTGATATGGCAAAATGTCGACAGCACGTTCCATCCTGTCGACACGATAACCATCGCCGGAGGTGCAGCGGCAACCTATTCGATTGCACTGACAAACTATAGCGGTTCGGGACGTTTCCTTGCATTGAAACTGCTGACGGTCACCAACAGCGACAACGCCACGCTGACCGACATCTCGCTCGAGCACTGCTTCACGCCCCTGACCGGAAGTGTCACCCTGATACGACACAACAAGGTTCGCGTCGACTGCGGCAACGGCGAGACGACATCATGGCTGGAATACGGACCCGCCGGCTTCGCCCAAGGCAGCGGAACCACCCTCCACGTCACCTCGCTGCCCATCGAGCTGACCCTTGCCAACTCCACCACCTACGACATCTACATGCTCTGCGACAGCGGCTCCGTCACCTGTGGAGCGCCGCTCACCATCGCCACCCTGCCCGCTCCGCCGCCCCTCGGCTGGTGCGAACCCATGGACAGCCACCCCCTCAACACCATGCCCTCCGGTTGGCGCTCGCCCACCGCGATGACCACGGCCCAGGAAGCCAAGGTCGTGAACACCCGCAGCCACACCACAGCGAAATCGCTCTACATGAATGCCACGATAGGCCACTCGGTGGTAGCCATACTCCCCGACCTGGGACTTGATTCGCTCAGCGGCCTCTCGCTCAGCCTGTGGATGAACAGCAGCAATCCCGCCACCAGCCGCCTCGAGGTTGGCGTCATCTTCAACACCGCCGACGCCGAAAGCTTCTATCCCTTGCAAAACCTCACCGTCAATGCTGCCAACACATGGGAGCGCAAGCTCGTCGACCTCGGCGACGCTCCCGCTGGCGCCTGGTTTGTTGCTCTGCGGTGCGAAGGTACCGACGGCCTCAACCGTTTGTGGATTGACGACCTCCATGTCGCCGAATGCGGAGCCAACAGCATGTCCGTGGCTCAGGTTGAGGCACAACAGGTAACCCTCCGTTGGCGCCAGACAGGCACACCAACCATCAACGTCACGGTGATCCCCAACGACGGGCTCTCCGATTCCTCATTCCTCATTCCTCATTCCTCATTATCAGTAAGTCAATTCGACTCGTGGAGCTACGCCACAATCGGAGGCTTGTCCCCCCTCACCAACTATCGCTTCGCCTTCAGCGCCATCTGCGACGGCAACAGCGGCTACTGCACCACCGACTACCGCGACACCGTGCGTGTGTTCACCCCCGCAGGCGGCACCGGCTGCATCGACCCCACCAACCTCGCGGCGTCGTACACCTCCTGCTTCTACGGCACCTACAACAACCCCTATGCCAACAACGGAGTGCTCGACTACGGCTATGCGTCCCCCCTCAGCCGTCACACCGTCCACTACGACCTCGACGAGCGCGACCCACGCACCGGCGGCATCCTCGCCACCATACCCGAAGGCGCTGTCGCCAGCGTGCGACTCGGCAACTGGACCTTCAACAGCTCCAACCCCGAGGCCGAAAGCCTCGTCTACGGTCTGACCGTCGACACACGCTCCTTCGACCTGCTCATCATGCGCTATGCCGCCGTCCTGCAAGACCCCGACCACGCAGCCTCCGACCAGCCACGCTTCAGCCTCGAACTGCTCGACAGCAACATGCACATCATCGACTCCGTTTGCGCCCGTGCCGATTTCATAGCCAACTGGCAGATGGGGTGGAACTTCGCTGCCAACAGCGTCCTCTGGAAAGACTGGACCACCGTCGGCCTCGACATGACACCATACGCCGGCCAGACCGTCTACATACGTCTCACCACTCGCGACTGCAACGAAGGCTCCCACTACGGCTACGCCTACTTCACCCTCGAATGCATGCGCAAGAGCATCCACACCTCGGAATGTGGCGTCGTCACCCAGAACCAGCTCACCGCCCCCTCCGGCTTCAACTACCGCTGGTACACCTCCTCCTCCGACAGCACCATCTCCACTCAGCAAAGCATCGTCGTGCCCTCCAACAACTACATCACCTACCTCTGCGACAATGCCTTTGTCGACAACCCCACTTGCTACTTCACCATGAGCGCTTTCGCCGGCGTCCGTCTGCCCCTCTCGCTGGCCACCTATCAGGTTGAGCTCGCTCCATGCAGCTGGGATGTATCCTTCGTCAACCAGAGCACCATCTCCTCCGACGGCACCACACCCGTCGGCACCGGCGAAGGCGTCGAGTCCGCCCGCTGGCTCTTCGGCGACGGCGACAGCTCCTCCTCCTACAACGCCTACCACCACTACGAGGGCGAAGGACTCTACAACGTGCAACTCGTTACCGGCATCGCCGACGACCGCTGCCTCGACACCCTCGACATACCGCTCAACCTGATGTTCCCACCCACGGGCTTGGAGATAACAGGTGTCGACGAACGGTGCCAGAATGCCGCCACCGACACGCTGTGGCTTCGCGGCGTGGTGCACCTGCTGCAGGCCTCCAATGGATTCGTGTGTACCGACAGCGCCGTCGTGGGCACTAAGAAGCTGTACTCCTACCAGCTGCTGATGGACAGTGCCACCTACAATGTCGGCACCCACACCTTCTCGGCTACGGCACTCGACAGCGTGGGCTGCACCGTGACGGTGAGCCACACGGTTACGGTACACCCTGTATACCACATGCTCGACACCCGCCATATCTGCACCCTGCTGCTGCCCTACAGCTGGCGCGACACCGCCTTCGGCATCACCACCACCTCGGGTCGCTACACCATACACCGGCAGACGATGCACTCCTGCGACAGCATCATGAAGGTAGACCTCAACGTGTACGACAACGCACTATATACCAAACGCGACACCATGACCGCCGCCATCTGCGACAACCAGAGTTACTACTTCAGCGACAGCCTGCTGACTCCCGATGCGTCGTTGACACACAATCTCACGACTGGAAGCATCAACTACACCGACTCCCTCTTCAGCTCCATCGGCTGCGACTCCCTCTCCACCATCCTGCTCACCGTGCACCCCACCTACCACCACCACCACTACGACACACTCTGTTCCAACCAGAGCTACACTTGGGGCACTCCACATCGGACAATGTACCAACCTTGGAGCAATACCGACTACCGACATGCTGCCGACACCCTGGTTGCGGCCACCGCCACACCTGTCGACACCCTGTGGACCGACAACCTGCTGTCGGCCAACCAGTGCGACTCACTGTCGTCGCTGCACCTGCACCTCAACCCAGCCTACACACTGCACTACAGCGACACCATCTGCGACGCCGAATGGTCGGTCACCAACGGCCTGTGGCCAACCGTCAGCGGCCAATGGATTGCCCATTCCTATAGATTCGAAGATACATCATACTCCGCAACAGGCGAATACACACATCCTCTCGCCACAGATAACCTCTGCGACAGCGTGCGCATTCTTCATCTGAAAGTGTACCCCACTCATCACCAGCACCACTTCGACACCATCTACGACGGCGACACCTACAGCTTCGAAGACGGAGACTACACCACAACCGGCGTATATTCACACATGCTCAATGCCGTCTACTCCTGCGACAGCCTCCGCACCCTCCATCTGCAATGCAACCGCCGCACCTACATTGACTCCGTCGTCTGCCAAAACCAACTGCCACTCCTCTGGCGGCATATTCGCATCAGCGACACCGTCGCCGGGGCTGTACCCGAAACACTTGAGTCAATCTTCGTAGAAAACAGTGGCACACGCGGCTTAGCCTGGCAGGTCATCAAGGACAGCGTGCACCTCCTCGGCTCTGACGACGTCGACTCCCTCGTCGTGATGACACTCATCGTGCGCGACACTTCATCCACCTTCGACATCATACACTCCTGCGACAGCCTCGTCTGGCAACACACTCCCGATACCACATACCGCACATCCACCAACGACCCATACATACGCCTCACCCAGCAGGGCGCCTTCGACACATCAGGCATCGGCCAACTCATGCCGCCGCTCCACCTCTCCCCCTTCACCGTCCACTCCTCGTCATACTCCGCCCACTGCGACTCCGTCCGCCACCTCAACCTCACCGTAGACTACACCCACTTCCACACAGACCTCATCATCTCCTGCGACTCCCTGCAATGGCGCGACCGCCGCTGGTACTTCCGCGACACCGTCACCACCGTCGGCCCCGTCGGCAGCCACCACGTCGTCGGCCCTGTTGACACACTCTCCACTGCCGCCGGATGCGACTCAGTCCTAAGCCTCAACCTCGCCATCCGCCACGCCACCTATCAAGAAGCCATCGACACCTTCTGCTGGAACACCTACTACACCTGGCGCGGACAAACCGCCGGCGACACCGTCACCTCATCCTCCTGGCCACTCGTCGACCAGCACCGCCACATATACCTCACCGATACCCTCCAGACACACACCTTCATCCATCCCTCCGACCCCTCGGTCAATCGCACCTGTGACTCAGTAATGGCCATCCGCCTCACTCAGATGGCAAAACCTCGGCTCACACTCTCAGACTCCATCGACTGCGCCAACCAACGTTATCGGCTCCAGATCGCCACCAATGTCCCATACTCCAGATTCTATTGGGACGGCGGCCAGCACGTCACCCCCCTTGCCGACACCTTCCCCACCCCAGTCAACCAAATTCTCTACGTCACGCCCGACGAACCTTACACCACCTACCATGCACTCGTCGACTACCACGCCACACCCCTCTGCCCTGTCACCGCACAGACCAGCCTGCGCCCAGTCGTCGTACCCCAAGCCGAATTCCGCTATTCGCCTCAGGCCATCCGTTACAACGACATGGACTTCGATGCCTACGACCTCACTCCCATACATCCACGCAGCATACACCCAGGCCAGGCCAACATCTGGCGTCGCTTCTGGTACACAGGCAACATAATGCTCCCCGACACCTCATACCACCTCTCCCACGAAATCGTACTCGCACAACTCCCCGATGACCAACGCGACACAGTCCAGCTGCGGCTTCAGGTATACAACGGCCAGTGCTACGACACAGTGACACACATCCTACCCTTCCTACGCGTCGCCATATTCGCTCCCAACGTCTTCACCCCAACCGAACAGACCAACAACCGCTTTATCATCGTCACCCAAGGCGTCACAGAAGCCCATCTCTACATTTACAATCGCGAAGGTCTCCTCGTCTACCAATCCGACGACCTCTCCGAAGGTTGGAACGGGCACTCCTCCTCCGGCCGCCTCTGCGAACAAGGCAACTACGTCTGGAAACTCATCTACCGCACCATCGACCATCCCGAAGCCACCCGCGACGACGTAGGCACCGTGCTGCTCATCAGGTAAAAATCAAACAATGAAAAAAACATTCCTTGCATTAATCCTAATATCGGTCCTCTCCACTCTCCAAGCCCAGCAAGCCCGCTTCCCTTGGCAGGACACCACCATGAACCTTGACAGTCGTGTGGAATGGCTCGTCAAAAACCTGACCCTCGATGAGAAGCTCTCGCTCATGGTACACCAGAACCCCGCAATCGAGCGTGTAGGACTGCCGGCCTACAGCTGGTGGAACGAGGCGCTGCACGGCGTGGGCCGCGCCGGCTTGGCCACTGTGTATCCCATGCCCATAGCACTCGCCGCCACCTTCGACCCATCAATGATACGCAATGTGTTCAACAATGTGGCTCTCGAAGCCCGTATCAAATACCAACAGGCGCAGGACACCGGCGGCACGGGCGACTACACCGGCCTCACCTTCTTCACCCCCAACATCAACATCTTCCGCGACCCGCGCTGGGGACGCGGCATGGAGACCTACGGTGAAGACCCCTACCTGACCTCCATGATGGGCCTGGCCTGCGTCAAAGGACTACAGCATGCATACGACTATTTCGACGGTGGCAACCCCGACCCCACCGAACTCTCGGCGGCGGCATGCCTCAAGCACTTTGCCGTGCACAGCGGCCCCGAAGGCATACGCCACGAGTTCGACAGTCGTGTCAGCGAGCGCGACTTGCGCACCACCTACCTCCCTGCCTTCGAATACATCATTAAGAACAGCGACGTCCAGCAGGTGATGTGCGGGTATAATCGCCTCAACGGCGAGCCCTGCTGCACCAACCGCCGTCTCTTCGACATCCTGCGCAACGAGTGGCAGTACGATGGCATCCTCGTCACCGACTGCTGGGCGCTGAACGACGCCTATGAAACCGACACCGTCATCCCGCGGCACCAGACCCACGCCACCGCCGCCCTAGCCTACGGCGATGCCTTCGGCAGCGAGGTTGACCTCGAATGCGGCAGCGGCCTGCCCGCCCTGCACGAAGCCGTGCAGCATGGACTGGTGCCCGAGAGCAAGGTAGACGAGCATGTGCGCCGTGTACTGAAAACGAGACTCCGTGCTACCGAGCAGACCTCGCGTTCAGCCATCGTGGAGGCCGAAACATTGGATGTCACCCCAGCCTCCATGGTGCTGCTCAAAAACAACGGTGTGCTGCCGCTGAAAGAGAACGAATCCCTGCGCCTCGAAGGCCCCAATATGTGGGACAGTCTCATGCCTTTAGGCAACTACAACGGCACTCCGCGCCATACCGTCACCATCGGTGAAGCCCTCGGCCGCTACCAAGTCCTCAGCGCCGGCGACGGAAAGACGCTGGTTTACGCCGGTGGACTCAACCCCCAGCTTGAGGGCGAGGAACTGCCTGTAGAGAAGGAAGGTTTCTTCAAAGGCGACCGCACCCTGATAGAGCTGCCGAAGGAGCAAGTGGCTGAAATCAAGGCCTTCAAGCAACAGGGCTACCGCATCGTCCTGGTGCTCTGCACCGGCAGCGCCATCGCGCTCGAGAACGTCATCGACGACTGCGACGCCGTCCTCGTGGGCTGGTACGGCGGTCAGGACATGGGCACCGC
>JAEEGL011661519.1_pt1 | contig 16487 bp, 14 predicted proteins | sample 9134231 | NCBI WGS metagenome assembly JAEEGL01 (sample SAMN16246548, study PRJNA631951) | gut metagenome | biome: gut microbiome; feature: rumen; material: fiber-attached | host: Bos | place: Iran: Karaj | collected 2018-10
GACACATAAAACAAATTACATGGATAGTTCAAATCATCTTTATCTTATCCGTATTTCAGATATTGATGTTGAGACAAGAAATGCAATTATAGAAAAAATGGCAGAATTGGGAGTGTCCACTAACGTCCATTATAAACCGCTTCCGATGATGACGGCATATAAGCAACTTGGATGGGATATCAAAGATTTTCCCAATGCTTATGACTACTATAAAAACTTAATTACTCTACCATTGCATACATTACTGACAGACGACGATGTTGAATATGTGCGCGAAAGCCTTAAGCAGGCTGTAAAAGAGGTTAAAGGATGCTGAAACGATGGGATGACTTCCCTGATTTTATGAAAGTACCGGAGGTTCGTCCTTACTGGGATATACTGAATAAAAAACGTGGTCAGCTTTTTTTAAAGAGAATATTTGATTTATTTGTAGCCATTGTTTTATTGGTGTTTTTAGCAATCCCGATGGTAATAATAGCTGTTGCGATTAAATTAGACAGTTCAGGAACTGTTTTTTACCGCCAAGAGCGGGTAACAAAATTCGGGAAGAATTTCCGTATACATAAGTTCCGCACAATGGTAAGCAATGCGGATAAAATAGGAACGACAGTAACGGTTGAAAATGACAATCGTATTACAAAAGTGGGGGCGAAACTAAGAGGTCTACGATTAGACGAATTACCCCAAGTGTTTGATGTAATCAGCGGTAATATGAGTTTTGTGGGAACCAGACCCGAAGCCGTAAAATATGTTGAACGATACAAGCCCGAATACTATGCTACGCTATTGATGCCAGCAGGAATAACAAGCGAGGCGAGTATTCGATATAAGGATGAAAATAAGCTTTTAAATACAGCAGAAAACATTGATGAAGTTTATGTAAACCAAGTCCTACCAGAAAAAATGAAGTGGAACTTGGAAAGCATAAACAAGTTCAGTTTTCTACGAGATATAGAAACAATGTTTAGAACAGTAGCTGCTGTGTTAGGGAAAGATTATAACTGAGAAAAATAAGGATAATAAATCGATGAAAATAGCAGTAGCGGGAACAGGATATGTGGGGCTTTCTCTTGCAGTTCTTTTGTCACAACATAATGAAGTTACAGCTGTGGATATCGTGCCAGAGAAGGTAGATAAGCTGAATGCATGGCAGTCACCGATTCAAGATGAATACATTGAGAGGTATTTGGAGGAAGCAAAAATCAGGAAAAGAAAACTAAATCTTACTGCCACTACCGATGCTTCATCTGCTTATGCAGTTGCTGACTATGTGATTATTGCAGCACCTACAAATTATGATGTGGTAAAGAATTACTTCGATACTAGTGCAGTTGAGAACGTTATAGAGCTTGTTCTGAAAAACTCATCTACTGCTACAATGGTTATCAAATCCACGGTTCCAGTAGGTTACACAAAGAGCGTAAGAAATAAATATGGGACAGACAAAATCCTTTTCTCACCAGAGTTTCTCCGTGAATCTAAGGCCCTGTATGATAATCTATACCCTTCTCGTATCATTGTTGGTTGTGATGATCTGTGTAAGGATAAGGCTGAGACTTTTGCGAAACTACTTGTTGAGGGGGCAGAGAAGAAAGATATAGATGTTCTAACGATGGGTTTTACTGAAGCAGAGGCCGTTAAGCTTTTCGCCAATACATACCTTGCTCTGCGTGTAAGTTATTTCAATGAACTCGATACATATGCTGAAATGAAAGGATTAAAGACAGCGGATATTATAAAGGGAGTCAGTCTGGATCCTCGTATCGGTGATTTCTACAATAACCCGTCATTCGGTTATGGGGGTTACTGCTTACCTAAAGACACAAAGCAGTTACTGGCTAACTTTGCAGATGTGCCAGAGGATCTAATTCACGCGATAGTCCAGTCAAACAAAACCAGAAAAGAGTTTATTGCCAATCAGGTGCTTGTAAAAGCTGGATATTATGGTTATGGGTACGCCTCTAATGTTGACTATGATGCAGCGTTGGAAAAGGCAGTCACAGTTGGAGTGTATCGTCTGACTATGAAGTCAAACTCCGATAATTTCCGCCAGTCATCAATACAGGGGGTTATGAAGAGAATAAAGGCGAAGGGGGCAACTGTGATTATATATGAGCCAACCCTGGAAGACGGAACTACCTTCTTTGGTAGTCGTGTTGTAAATGATCTTGATGAATTCAAGCAACTCAGTGATTCAATAATAGCTAATAGATATGATTTCTGCTTGGATGATGTCCAAGATAAGGTATATACCCGAGATTTATTTAGAAGAGATTAAAAAGGGGGAGAAATGAAAACAATGATTCCAGCAATGAATGTTACCAGACAATATGCTTCTATTCAGGATGAATTGGATAAAGCTGTACTTGATGTACTCCATGGAGGACAGTATATCCTTGGCAAAACAGTTGAAGATTTTGAGAGGGCTTTTGCCTCATATTGCGGTGTTCAATATGCAGTTGGTGTTGGTAATGGATCTGACGCTCTAGTAATGGCACTTAAAGCATGTGGAGTCAAACCCGGTGATGAGGTTATTACTACAGCTATGAGTTTTAGTGCGACGGCAGAAGCAATCACTTCTGTAGGAGCAATACCTGTATTTGCGGATTGTACGCAAGACACATTCTGTATCGACCCTGCAGATATCGAAAAGAAGATAACGAACAAGACTAAAGCTATAATACCTGTTCATCTTTATGGTCAGTGTGCAGATATGGAAGCAATCGATAGTATAGCTAAGGCTTATGATTTGAAGGTAATTGAGGACTGTGCGCAGGCAGCAGGGGCGATGTATAAAGGCAAGAAGGCTGGTAGTCTTGGTGATGTCGGATGTGTATCGTTTTTCCCCACGAAGAATCTTGGATGCTCTGGTGATGGCGGAATCATTGTTACTGACAATGAAAGTATCTATCGTCAATGCCGGGCTTTCCGTGCTCATGGTAGTGGTCTAGATGGTTTGTATACATATGGAATCCAAAATGATGTTGAAATAAAGGAAGAAGATATGGATTTCAATGGAAATCTACCTAAATACTTCAACTTTGTTACAGGATACAACTCTAGACTTGATGCTCTCCAAGCGGCAATTCTCTCGGTTAAACTTCCATATCTCGATGGGTGGAATTCGCGCAGAAGAGAGATTGCAAAACAGTATGATGAAAAGATAACCAATCCTGCAATAACAAAGCCAGTAGTAGCGGCTGATAATACTCATATCTATTATGTTTACGCTATTACAACAGAAAAGCGAGATGAGCTTAGAGAGTATCTTAAAGAGAATGAAATTACCAGTGGGGTTTATTTCCCTGTTCCGTTCCATCTTCAGAAAGTATATGAAGGCTTAGGCTATAAGAAGGGTGATATGCCCAATGCGGAGTTTGTAGGAAAGCATTCTATGGTCCTTCCGATGTTTCCAGAACTCACACAAGAAGAGATTGATAAAGTGATTGAAACTGTTAACGGGTGGAAAGCATGATAAAGATACACGAATCAGCAACTGTAGCTGATGGAACTCAGATAGGAGAAGGAACATCAATTTGGCAGAACTGCATTATTCAAGATGATGTGATTATCGGTGAGAATTGTAGCATTGGTGCCAATGTTTTTATTGAAAAAGGTGTACGAATCGGCAACGGAGTAAAAATTAAGAATAACATTGCAATTTATAGTGGCGTTGAAATTGAAGATGATGTGTTCTTAGGACCTAACTGTGTCTTTACAAATGTCATTAATCCAAGGGCGTTCATAAGTCGTAAACATGAATTTAAAAAGACGATAGTTGGAAAGGGAGCAACGATAGGAGCCAATGCTACTATCATTTGTGGGCATAATATCGGTGAATATGCGATGGTAGGTGCAGGATGCGTAGTTACGCACGATATACGTGATTACAATCTTGTTGTAGGAAATCCAGACAGGGTTTTGGGTTATATTTGCCAATGTGGCTGTCGGCTGAATGATGATTTGGCCTGCACAGATTGTGGAAAAAAATATGATAATAGGAACGATCGCATCGTTTTGAAAGGAGACAAATAATGAGGTACGCACTTATAGGCTGTGGGCGAATTTCTCCCAATCACATTATGGCTGCAAAGAATAATGGGTTAGATATAGTGGCAGTATGTGATGTTGTTATAGCGAATGCAGAAGATAAGATTCTTAAATTTGACCTTGATAGTGAGAAAGTTAAAATCTATGAAAATTACAAGGAATTACTTGAGAAGGAAAAACCTGAGCTTGTAGCGATTGCTACAGAATCCGGGAAACATGCTGCTATTGCCATCGACTGTATTAATGCCAGTTGCAATGTGATTATTGAAAAGCCTATTGCACTTTCAATTGCAGATGCTGATGCCATCATTAGGGCTGGGAAAGAGAAAGGGGTACTTGTTTGTGCTAACCATCAGAATCGGTTTAACAAGTCTATACAGGAAATCAGGAAAGCAATTGAGAAAAATCGCTTTGGAAAACTATTATACGGTACAGCTCATATTCGGTGGGCCAGAAATCATGAATACTATGATCGTGCGTCTTGGCGTGGAACCTGGGAACAGGATGGCGGCGCTTTGATGAATCAATGTATACATGATATAGATCTTCTTCGTTGGATGATGGGCGATGAGATTGATACAGTTATTGGAATGACTGATCGTTTAATCCATCCTTATATTGAGGCTGAAGACCTTGGCTTGGCTGTTGTTAAGTTTAAGAACGGTAGCTATGGAACTATTGAAGGAACCACTAATGTCTATCCTAAGAATCTTGAAGAGACTCTTTATATCTTTGGGGAAAAGGGCACAGTAAAAGCAGGCGGGGAAGCTGTAAATATCATTGAAGAGTGGAAGTTCTCTGATTACTTCGGAGACGAGGAAGAAGTCAAGAAAGAATGCTCGGAGAATCCGCCTAATGTTTATGGATTTGGGCACACTAAGCTTTATAGAAATGTAATCAATGCAATTGAAGGGAAAGAAGAACTGGTTGTTGATGGAGAGGCTGGAAAGAGGGCTCTCGAACTTGTTCTTGCAATTTATAAATCAGCTGCTGAGGGTAAGCCGGTAAAGTTACCACTTGAAAAATGCAGTACCATGGATTTTGCTGGGAGATTTGATTGATTAATATGATAGCATATGGGCGGAATTATAAGAAGATAAGAGAAGATATTTATAATGAACATTTTGTATATTGAACATTATGCTGGCTCACCTGATATGGGTATGGAGTTTCGTCCATACTATTTATCACGTGAGTGGGTGAGAATGGGGCATAAAGTAAGCATTATTGCAGCTGATTATTCTCATTTACGGATAAAAAATCCCAAGATTACAAAGGATTTTCAAAAAGAAACGGTTGATGGAATAGATTATTATTGGATTCATACATCGACATATAAAAGAAATGGCATTAATAGAGCAAAGACGATGGCTCAATTTATAGGGAAGCTATATGTTAAGGCAAAATGGATTGCTGATAGATTTAAGCCCGATGTTATTATTACATCTTCTACATATCCTTTGGATACATATGTCGGTCAACGGATTAAAAAACACCGACCGTTTGCTAAGCTGATTCATGAAATCCATGATATGTGGCCAGCTGTGCTTACAGAAGTTAATGGTATGAGCAGATGGAATCCGTTTGTTATCACTATGCAGATTGCGGAAAAATCATTTTGTAAGCATTCTGATTACGTTGTATCATTGCCGCCTTGTTCTAAAGAGTATTTGATTAATCATGGCATGCAACCTGAAAAGTTTTTGGATGTTGCAAACGGAGTAAATTCGGATGAATGGGAAAATGCGGAAGAATTAAACTATGAGACACTTGCGATTTTTCAAAGACTTAAGGAGGAGAATAAATTTATAATATGTTTCTTTGGATCGCTTACGAATTATTATGCTTTGCCAGAATTAATAGAAGCAGTTCAGGAAATAGATAATCCCAATATAACAGTTGTGTTTGTTGGAGATGGAGTTTATAAGAAAGAACTTGAAGAAATTGCCAATCGAAAAAATAAGAATAGAATCCTATTTCTCGGTAAGATTCCGAAAAGACAGGTACCTTCAATGCTGAAGGAAGTTGATGCACTTTATATTGGAGGTGCTGAAAAAACTGTTTTTAAATATGGGATTTGTATGAATAAGCTGTTTGATTCTATGATGTCCGGAAAACCTATATTGTATGCAGTCGATGCTCCAAATAATTATATCGTTGATTATGATTGTGGAATATCGGTTACTCCTGGTAGTGTAAAAGCATTATGTAATGGTATTAGCAAAATGGTTTCGATGCCAGAAAAAGATCGTAATAGTCTAGGAGAAAATGGTCATGTTGCAGTATTAAAACATTTCACTTATCCAGTATTAGCTGATAAGTTTGCTAGTATATTTAATAATTAAGAGTATTTTAAGACATAATAAGGAGTGTATTGTGCAGGTCGTCAGTATAACTGGATTTGGATATAGTGGTTCAAGTGCTGTTAAGAAGAGTATAGTGGAGAAAGATGAATTGAAAGTAGTTGGTATGCGGTTCTAGAGACTGTAAAATATGAATATAGAGATTGAAATAGTAAAGAAAAAAAACAGGAAATCATAAATATGTTAGTTACAAAAACAAGAGGAATGGTAATAAAACTACGTTTCCCCAATATTCTGAGTCTATGTTGGATTATTATTTGCTTAAAAATAATTGTAACAAGGGAAACAGCAACACGAACTATTTTTGATTATTGTCTGTATGGATTAGTTGTTGCTTATATGATTATAGGTGCATTAACCAAAGTAACAATAAATCGTTTTGGAAAAATGATTTGGAAGTATTTTTTGTGTTTATTTGTGATTAGTGTTATAGGCATTTTAAGAAATGTTACGGCTCTAGCATTGACAAGTGTTATTGGTGTGTATTGTGTAATGTCTTTAGTAATAAGTTGTGGTCTTTTTTGTAGTGAGATACAGGGTCTTTATATAAGGCCTATGTTCTATTTTGTATTATTTCGGTTACTATTGCTTACCATTAGAGGAGACTATCTGGGAAATACCACACCTGGAGTTTTATGTTTTTTAACGTATGGTTTTATTATATGTGTTATGAATAAGAGAGAGAGTACGATAAGAAAAAAACATTTATTTAGATATATTGATTATTTCACTATTTTAGTTGCTTTTGTACTTATGATATATATAAACTGGAAATCTGATGCACGTACAGCTGTATTAACAGCTGTAGGAATAATTATCGTTTATATGCTATTTTCAATTAGTAAGTTAAGTGAATTAATAATAAAAAAAATATTTTGGATAGGATGTATGTTTGCTATTGTTCTTACTATAGCCTATATCAATATACATACATTTCAGTGGTATGAGACAGTAAATGCATATTCACTTTCATCGTTTGGTAAAAATCTTGATTCATCAAGACCAGAATTATGGTCATATTCTTTAGATTCTCTTACATGGTTTGAGGTTATTATAGGGCAAGGAACAGGTATTCTTCCACAATATAGAGGATATCAATCTTTCCATAATTCTTTTATTCAATTGATTATGCAGAATGGTATAATTGGTCTTTTACCATTGATGTTTGTTTTTAAAGAGTTCTGGTATAATTTTTCTGTGTATTTTAAAGATAAGATTTGCAGAATGATACTTTCTTGCATTGTTGGAATTATAGCATATAACCTTTTTGAAACGACTTTGTTTCAAAATAAGGTCTTTTTAGGAATGTGTCAATGGATATTAGTGTGTATGGGAATAATTAGAGGTAGATATTTAGATAAGCAGAATACTATCTCTGATTATAGATAGATTATCAACTCTTTAGGTGTTTGTGAATGAATATAAATGAAATGTTGTATTCAATATATATAAAAATAAAAAATCGCAAAGGTAGAAAATTTAAACATTCTGTAGTAATGGCGAAGAGTTATCTTTCGAGTTTTCCAGAACCGGAAAATGATTATCAGAGATCATTTTTTCAATATAAATGTCAAAAATGGGATACAATGAGTTTTTTTGAAGTATTCCTTTCAAACTTTGCATCAATCTTTTTATTTTTTCCTAAATATTTAGTATACAGACAAAAGAGGATAGAAACAGAAAAACATTATGATGCAGTGCTTACACTGGAAATGTTAAAAAACAAAATTCCCAAAAGTTTTGAAGGTAGTTATACGGTGCAAAACTTTAACGATGGGCGATTATCTAGAGAAGATTCAAAGTTTATATGGGGAAATATTCGAAAACATCCTTTTGCTTTTTTCTTCAATTATAAAATAATGTGCCGAATTGCAGCATATTCTGTATCAATAAGTTGTTATTCTCCTTCTATTATTTTCTCGTCAGCTGAATACTCTTTTACAAGTTCAATACTAACTGAGTATTGTGAAAAAAAAGGAATAAAACATATTAATATAATGCATGGAGAGAAAACCTTTACCCTTATAGAGGTTTTTTGTAGATTTACTGAGTTTTATATTTGGGATGAGTACTATGAAGAACTTTTCAATTCTTTAAGGGCAAATAAGACTGAATATGTTATACAACGAATGCCAATCCCAAATATCGAAATATATAGTAGAAGTAATAGATGTACTTATTATTTACAAATGCACACACGAGAGCAACTTTATAATATTAAGAAAGCATTAGATGAAACTAGGCTAGATTATATAGTACGCCCCCATCCAATATATTCTAATGGAGATGAGATTGGTATCTTTGGCGAGGAGCATATTGAAAAGAGTAGTGTAAATATTTGGGAATCTATTGGTAAAACACGAATAGCTATTTCTCAAGATTCAACTGTTTTATATCAAGCATTTTTAGTTGGGGTTGAAGTAGCATTAGATGATATATCTGACTCGGAATATTTTGTCGAAATAAAAAAACGGGGGTATATAATGTTTAACAAACCACACTTTTTATTGTCAGATATGATGACAAATAAATATAATCAGAGACTATGATCATCATTAAATAAAAAGCGAACAGAGGATTATTCATGTATAGACGAAAACGGAGGAATAAAGGTAATGGGTTTTTTGATTAAATACGAGAATGGACAATTAGAAGAAGAACATGAAACATATAATTGTGTTCCGTATAAGATTTATAAATGCGAGATGAATGATATTATATACTATGGAATAGGAGATTTTTTCAATTTCGGTTTTAAAGAGTTAGTAGAAAAAGATTGGGAAAAAAATCCCTGTGTATTGGATAAAATAGATGGTAGTATTTCTTTTGTTAAAATAGAAAGAAATAAATGCGTATTTGTCGTTGATAGAAAAGGTATAGATACGCTGTATTATTATTCTAATGAGTCCATGTTTCTTATTTCTGATAATTTTTGGTCAATTGTTAAATATATAAGACCGCAATTTGAGGATATTAATGTTTCGTATATTAGACAATCTCTTTTGGCGTATGAGATAATTTTGGGTGAAACTATAATAAAAGGGCTAAAGCTTGTACACCCTGCTTCTATCGGTACATATGATGCACAGACTAATGAACTAAATATAAAACAATATGTAGAGTTCAGATATTCTAATGAAATAAAATCAATTGATGAAGCTATAGAAAACATGGATAAAATTCTTCATAGAACGATGCAACTTATAAGAGATAATTGTGAAGATGTTAGGTATGGCGTTGGGATTTCTGGAGGCCTTGATAGTAGAATTATTTCACATTATGCATTAGAACATGATATGAAACTTGTTGGATTTAATACATGTATTCCTAAACCACACCATTTCATTTTGTCCAGAAGTGTAAGCAATGCACATAAAATTGCAGATAGGTTTAAAATAAGTTATAAAGATGTTATATGGAAGCCTAATAATATACATAGTAAACTTGAATTAGAAGCACAACAAAGTCCTTTTTTCACTGGAGATGCGTTTAAGTATGAAACTGATGGAATGCCAGAAATAGATGTACTTCTTACTGGAGGGACAGGATTATTGGTTGGTTCAATGCTTCCTAACGATATTGATATTATGGATGAAGAAAAACTAATAGACGCCATGTATGAATTAATAGGGCTTACTGGAAAAACAACTTTTATAAATAGAGTGAAACGAGTGTTAAATTATTTATTTAAGATGAAGATTAAAGAAACATCGAGCCCTTTTACGATATTTACTAGGCGATTTACAAAGAATGATGATTTTACTGCAATAAAAAATCGAATTAAAACATTTGTGCATGATAGAAAAGAGAAAAACCATTCTAATATAGATATTTTTGAAGAATACTTTTATTATTGTGTTGGTTTCATGAATCGTTTTGGAGCGTTTGAAAGTATGATGGGTACCAAGAGAGCATTTTCTGTTTATACTCCTTTTATGTTCAATGAAACATTACGATGGTCTTCCGATTTGTTAAAGAATAGAGAAGTTTTGAATGAATTAATTGTAAAAAAGATTCCTGAAGTAGCGGATATTAAATCAGAGTCTTTCTATACATCACCAGACAAAAAGAACGTAGGTTTTGTAAAAAAAGCATTAACATTGATTGAGTTTTTGATTCGCGGAAATGGAACAGCAATTGATCAATACTATCTGAGGAAACGAAGTGTAAAATTTCAGTTTTTAGAGGATATTAATTCAGATGATACATCGTGGTTTAAAAAGATTTTTGATATTACGAACGATATTACAAGAAAGGAACTTAAAGGGCAATCCGAACGATTCGTAGCACGTATTTGGAGCCTGAAGACTTTAGTGGATTATTTAGAAAAGCATAAATATGAAGAGCTTAGCTAAATCAGCATTTTTTGTTATTATACTATTAATTATTTCTAAAGTTCTTGGTTTGCTCAGGGAAATTGTTTTGGCAAATCAATATGGAACCTCATATATAGTTGATGCTTATGCAATTAGTATTTCATTTCCTAGTGTATTATTTTCTATTATTGCAAGTGGATATAGTAATTCATATATACCAATATATTCAAGAATTAAAGATAGGCGTGAAAGAAACAAATTATTTAGTAGTACAATGTATATATTAGTTATAGCATCTGTTTTACTCTCTTTATTGTGTGTGTTTATTAGTCCTTTAATAACCAATATATTAGCTCCTGGTTTTGAAGGAGAGAGTCGAGAGTTAACAATTCGTTTTATTCGCATTATTGTAACTATTTTGCCTTTTATGATAGTTTTTAATATTCTCTGTGCACAATCTCAAGCGAATGAAGATTTTATTTTTTGCTATTTCTGTGATTATATCGTAATTAATATATTTATAATAGTTTCAATTTTTTTATCAAAGTATTTAACAATTGATTTCCTTGCAATTGGTTATGTTCTATCTACAGTTATAGTCACAATACTGTTGTTTATATATATCATATTAAAAAAAGAGGGAAAACTCCTTCTATATTGTAAAATTAGTGATAAAAGTTTTATGGAATTAACTAAATTAGCAATCCCGCTTGGTTTAAGTATAGTTGTTAATCAGATTAATTCTGTTGTTGATAAGATGTTTTCTTCTAATCTTGGAGAAGGTATTACAAGTGCACTTAGTTATGCTGATAGAATTCAATTAATTCCTTTAGGATTAACCGTATCGGTAATTATTTCGGTTTGTTATCCACGTATGAATAAACTGTATGCTGAAGAGAAATGGGAAGAAGCAAGATTTTATACGGATAAGGCTATTACAATGGCATTATTCATTGGGTGTCCATTTATTGGTTGTGTTTGTTTGTTCTCTCAGGATATTGTATGTTTGTTATTTGAGAATGGAGCCTTTACGTCTGATTCGACAATTATAACTGCTCAATGCTTATTATTTTATTCTGTTGGTATTCCATTTTATGCGTTGAGAGAAATAGCTTCAAAAGTATTGGCATCAAATATGAAACAAAAAATTATATTAAAAAATACTATAATATCGGTAGTTGTAAATATTCTTCTTAACATAGTGATGGTTAACGTTTTTGGATACTGGGGTTTGGCTTTAGCTACAAGTATAACTGGTTTTATAACATTTTTATTAATGGTAAGAGAGTTACATCATCTAGATATACATATTTTTGATATGAAAAATGCTAATGATGTAATAAAGATTATTATATCCACATTAATAACTGTAGGTGTAGGGGTTGGTGTTAATCATTTGTTTATTTTACATAAAACAAGATATACTATCTTAATCATTGTTTTAATTTGTTTTATTGTATATTTAATAGCGAATCTGGTTCTGAAGACCAAAGTACTTCTCTGGTCATTAAGTCACGTTTCCGGAAAAAATAGATTTTTTAAGAGAAAATAGAGTCTTGAAATTGATAAGCCAAATTGTTCCATACTGATATTTTGAGAGATTGATATAAGTAGATAGGGGAGAAAATCAATATGATAAATTTGAAAAGATTTATAGATAAGTATGTCACAGAGCGTAACTCAAGTCTTTTTGATCGTGATATTAAAAACAATTCAGAATCATTGTCAAAAGCAGTAAATGATAAAACGATGCTTGTTATTGGTGGTGCTGGTAGTATTGGCAGCTCATTTATTAAAGCTTGTTTGCAATTTCATCCAAAAGCTCTTGTTGTAGTTGATGTGAACGAAAATGGTCTTGCAGAACTTACCCGAGATTTGCGTAGTACAAAAGGTATGTATGTACCAGAAGATTACGTGCCATATCCTATAAACTACGCTCAGCCTGTCTTTGAAAAAATGTTTAGGGCACGAGGCGGTTTTGATATCGTTGCAAACTTTTCTGCGCACAAGCATGTTCGCAGTGAAAAAGATATCTATTCAGTAGAAGCTCTTTTACAGAACAATGTACTGAATGCAAAAAAGCTACTTGATTTACTCGCAGAGTTCCCACCGGAAGAATACTTCTGTGTTTCTACAGATAAAGCCGCTAACCCTGTAAACATTATGGGAGCAAGTAAGAGAATTATGGAAGATGTAATCTTTTCTTACTCTGATAAGTTCCCTGTAAGAACAGCTCGCTTTGCAAATGTTGCTTTTTCTAACGGTTCATTACCAGCAGGTTTTATAGACCGTATATCTAAACTTCAGCCAATTTCAGCACCAAGTGATGTAAAAAGATATTTCGTAAGCCCAGAAGAAAGTGGCCAGATTTGTATGCTTGCATGTATGCTTGGAAAGAATCGTGAGATTTACTTCCCTAAGCTTGAAGAAAAGAAAATGAAAACTTTCTCTTCTATTGCAACAGACTTCTTACATGAAAATGGATATGAAGTTTTGGAATGTAATTCAGATCAGGAAGCAATAGATAAAGCAGAAGACTTGAAAAAAGGCTCAAAGAAATATCCTGTTCATTATTCAGGTTCTGATACAACTGGCGAAAAAGCTTATGAAGAGTTCTTTACAGATACAGAACAGACGGATATGAACCGGTTTGAATCTTTGGGTGTTGTAACAAACAGAAAAGCTCGTCCTGTAAGTGAGATTCAGAATTTGTTTACAAAACTTGAAAATGCTTTTGCCAAGCCAAATACAACTAAAGAAGAAGTAGTAACAATTTTGAAAGATTTCTTACCTAACTTTGAACATGAAGAAAAAGGTAAAGGGCTCGATAGTAAGATGTAGAGAGTTGATATGGGACGAAAAAAAGAATTAAAAGAAATAGTTATGAATTTTATTGTAATAATTGTTGTAATACTATTTTGTTCTTGTTTTCTTTGTTTGAATATGTTTTCGAATAGTGTCGATATCAAGGTAATCAAGTTTTGTCTTATTTTTGTAATAATACTCTTTTCTTTTAATAGATTTAAGAATGGATATTTCATGTATAAAGAATATCTAAAGCAAGAATTTTTGATAGAGAATTTTTCAAGGTCATTACAGGTAAAAGAAAACGAAGTGTTTCTTATTGATTGAGATACATCTTTTTCGCAGTATGAAAAACCAGCATTTTATGAATTGTCAGGGTATGCATATAAGGCATATAATACGAGAAACCACTTAATTGTAGTTAGTGAAAAAGAGTCAGGAATAAAAAAATATTATTTAGTTAAAGATTTACAAGATTATAAATGCAAGGACATTACACATTATGAAATAATGGAAAGATAATATTCAGTATTAATGCTACGAACAAAAATGTTATCAAAGCTATTTTTGCACAATTTACGATAAACAAAAAATTGATGATTATCTAATTGCTATTTGGAAATTTATAGTGGAGTTGTATTAACAAGTATGAAGATCTTAATTTTAGCAGGTGGAAAGGGGACTCGACTTGGGGAAGAAACAAAAATTATTCCAAAGCCAATGGTAGAAATTGGTGGATATCCAATTCTCTGGCATATTATGAAAATCTATAGCCATTTCGGTTATAATGATTTTATTATTCTTACGGGTTATAAAGGACATATAATAAAAGAATATTTCTTGAATTATTATAATCGTTATTCGGATATGACAATTGATTTATCAAATAATGATGTTCAAATTCATAAAATGCGAACTGAACCATGGACTGTAACAATGCTTTATACAGGTCAGAATACTATGACAGCTGGTCGTATTTATCGGGCTAAAGAATATATTGGAAATGAACCTTTTATGCTTACCTATGGAGATGGCCTTTCAGATGTAGATATTAATAAATTAGTTAGTTCGCACTTAAAATCATCAAAACTTGTAACATTAACTGCTGTTAAGCCAGAAGGTAGATTTGGTATACTTGATATTCGTAGAAATGGAGATATAAGGCAATTTAAAGAAAAGCCTAGTGATAGCTGGATAAACGGTGGATTCTTTGTTTGCGAAAATAAAGCTCTGGATTTTATTCCTGAAGATTCTCATGATATTATGTGGGAACATTCGCCACTTCAAAATATTGCAAAAGCAGGTCAGCTTCATACATATAAACACAATGGATTCTGGCATCCTATGGATATGCTCAAAGATAAAGAAGATTTGAATAAACTGTGGAATACGCAAAAAGCTCCATGGGATGTCTGGAATCATTTTGGAAAAATGTAAATAATTGTTATTGAACAGAATAAAAAAATGTCATTGTCTGGTTTTTACAAGACAATCTTAAGGTTTAATATGAACGAATTATTATCATTTTATAAAGGTAAAAAAGTATTTCTCACAGGTCACACCGGTTTTAAAGGTACTTGGCTTAATCGCATTTTAATTCTGGCTGACGCAAAAGTTACAGGCTATTCTCTTGAACCGCCTACAAATTCAAGCTTTTTTGAGCAGACCAAAACCGCCTCAAAGATGAAGTCTATTACAGGGGATATTCGAGATGGAGAAAAGCTGAAGTTTGCAATGAAAGAAGTTTCTCCCGATATCGTGTTTCACCTTGCAGCTCAACCAATTGTAAGAATTTCATACGAAGATCCTGTAGGTACTTACGAAACTAATGTAATGGGAACTGTAAACATTCTTGAAGCAGTTCGTGCTACTTCATCTGTAAAATCTTTTGTAAATATAACAACAGATAAGGTTTATTTGAATAAAGAATGGGCATGGGGGTATCGTGAAAATGAAGAACTCTGTGGTTTTGACCCGTATTCAAACAGTAAATCCTGCTCAGAACTTGTTACTTACAGTTATCGTAATTCTTTCTTTGCTGATGTTAAGTCACCAGCAATTTCAACTGCAAGAAGTGGAAATGTAATTGGTGGTGGTGACTATGCAATAGACAGAATTATTCCAGACTGTATTAGAGCAATAAAAGAAGGGAAAGAAATAATCATTCGTAATCCTAATAGTACACGTCCATATCAGCATGTTCTAGAATGTTTGCGTGGATATCTTACTCTTGCAAAAGTACAATATGAAGATAAATCATTTGCTGGTTGTTACAATTTTGGACCTAATGAAGAATCTTGTGTAACTACAGGTGAACTTGCAACTTTGTTCTGCAACAGTTGGGGAAAAGATGCAGGCTGGAAAAATGTCAGCGAAGAAAATGCACATCATGAAGCAAACTTTCTTAAACTGGATTGTTCAAAAGCAAAAACGGTTTTGGGCTGGTATCCTCAATGGGGAATCAAGCAGGCAATAGATAAAATTGTTGAATGGGAAAAGGCAGTGCAGAATGGAACATCAGCTGAAAAAATCACAGATATACAGATAAAGGAATATTTTGGAGAATAATTATTTTTGAAAACAAAACGAAAGAAGAAGCAAATAAAGAAATCTTAGAAATCATAAAAGAATACTATAATAAATTCATGGTAAAGCAATATAAAGATGTGACTAGCAAAGCGGAGATTCGGGCTGGGGCTTATCCGCATGAGGCATGACGAGACATCCCGCAGTTCAATAATGCTGTCGGGAATTGCAATGAACATGGCAGCCCTCACTGGTATTATTTTTTTCTGTCGATGCTTATGTTTTTCCATGGTTTGTCTTTCGTAAAATACATCCGGAGACCGTTTGTAAGAAGTCCATACGTTTAATATGATGGAAATCCACCGGCTGTAGCTGGTGGTCTAGCGGAGTTTGACAGTACCGAGAAAGAAAAAACGGACATATAATC
>JAEEGL011875131.1_pt1 | contig 16487 bp, 11 predicted proteins | sample 9134231 | NCBI WGS metagenome assembly JAEEGL01 (sample SAMN16246548, study PRJNA631951) | gut metagenome | biome: gut microbiome; feature: rumen; material: fiber-attached | host: Bos | place: Iran: Karaj | collected 2018-10
CCTTCGCGGCCCAGGTCGCCGTGAGCTTGCCGCTGGGATTGGCCTTGCCGAGCAGGATATCCGCCAGCACGTCGCCCGTGGCGCTGCCGAGCTGGCTGAGGATCAGGATGTTCTCCACCGCGAGAACCGGGCTCAGATCGACCGGCGCACCGACGTTCAGCACCAGCAGGAACTTCTTGTACTGCTCGCGGCAGCGGAGGATATCGCGGATCTCCGTCTCGGTGAGGAGCATGTCCCCGGCCTCCGCCTTGCGGTCGTTGCCCTCGCCGCAGATGCGCGAGAGCACGTAGACCGCCGCCTCGCCCTCGCCGTCAAGCGGGAACTCGTAGGCGGGCTCGGGCATCACCGCGCCCATGCCGAGCATGATGGCGTTGGTGTGCAGCTCCTTGGCCTTCTGCTTGATATCCTCGATAAACTGCGCCTTCGCCTCGCGGCGGCAGGCGTCATAGGCGTCCATCCAGGCCCTGGTGGTGAGCGTAAAGCCGGCCTTTTCCAGGCCCTGCTCCGCGGTCGTGTAGCTGCGGGTGTTCACGTCGCCCGAGCCGGTGCCGCCCTTGAGGGTGTTCCTGGCGCCGGAGCCGTAGAGCGCGAGCTTGCCGGGCGCGGCCAGGGGAAAGTCTCCGTTGGTTTTCAGCAGCACCGTGCACTCCGAGGCGACGGCGCGCAGCGCTTCGATGTGTTTCTGTTCGTAGTCCTGCATGATATCCTCCTGTATTTGGCGTCACTTCGCCGTTTTTGGAATCAGCCCCCCTGGAGACCCGAGGGCGGCTGACGGATGGCGGATGATTTTCTTAGTCCTGCGCGGCTTCGGCGGCGCGGTGCTCGGCGATGACCTTCTCCGCGTCGAACTTGCGGATGAGCAGGTACATGGCCAGGAACATCAGCGCGGGAACGTAAATGTTGAAGCCGTAGATGGCCTGACGGACGGCGGGGGTGAGGATCTCGCCCATCTGGCTGTAGCCGGCGGCGCCGAGCATCCAGCCGATGAGGGAGGCACCGATGCCGGAGGCGACCTTGGCGCCGAAGCCCACGGCGCTGGTGGAGTAGCCGACGAGACCCTTGCCGAACTTGATGCGGTTGAAGTCAACGGCCATGGCGGTGAGCACGCCGCCGAGGCACATCATGGGGATGGTCGCCCAGGAGGAGAACAGGCCCAGAATGGTGTTGTACCAGAAGTTGGTGGGGGAGGCAATACGCAGCGCGGTGGCCACGAGGCCGACGACGAAGGAGACCTTGAGGGTCTTGACGACGCCGAGCTTCTTGATGAAGAGGCCGATGGTGGCGAAGCCCAGAATAGTGGGGATCAGGCCGAGGGCACCCTGGATGGCGATGAGGTTGTCGTTGCCGTAGATCCACTTGGCGTAGTAGGTGCCGGAGGTGGTGGCCAGACCGTAGATGATGTTGACGAAGAGGTTGCAGATGAGAACGATGACCCAGTACTTGTTCTTGAAGAGCTTCTGCACGGCGGAGGCCAGGGTCTCGCCCTCTTCGGCCTCGGCGGCCTGGGCGGGGACTTCCTTGCTGTCACCGGTGGAGGGTGCTTCCTTGGCGCGGAGGTAGCAGATCAGCATGAAGAGGGCGATCAGCAGACCGAAGATGACGCCCATCTTGATCCAGGCGTCCTGCATGCCGCCCAGCGCGTTGGTGGCGGGGATCAGAACGACGGCGATGAAGAAGCCGGAGACGTAGCCGGCGGCCGCACGGAAGGAGCCCATAGTGGCGCGTTCTTCTTCAGAATTCGTGCGTACGACCTGCAGCGAGACGTAGGGGATGGCGACGGCGGTGTAGAGGACGGCGGTGGCCAGCAGGTTCGTGATGAACATGTAGGCGAGCTTTACGCCGTCACCGGCGTTGGCGGGGACCATGAAGAGCGCGGCGACGAGGATCGCCATGGGGATGCCTGCCTTGAGCAGCCATGGGCGGTATTTCTGCTTGCCGGCCTTGGTGTGCTCGACGATGTTGCCCATGATGATGTCGGTGAAGGCGTCGATGATCTTCACGATCATGAAGCAGGTGGCGACGGCGCCAGCCGCGAGGCCGACCTTCTCGGTGTAGAAGTAGGTCAGCTGGCCGACCAGACCGGAGACGGCGTTCAGGCCGAACTGGCCCAGAGAGTCGGCGAAGAAGTCGCCGGTGCGCATGGTCTTCTGGATACCGTTCTTATCCAGACCAGGGGTTTTTCTTGCCATTGTTCTTTTCCTCCCAGTAATCCTTTGTGTAATTCTGCGGTGTTTTTCCTCTGATGGTGTCAGTATAGCGGGATTTGCCGGGAAAGTATTGTAATTCTGCCGTTGTTCTTGTAAGTTTGGCCGGAATTATGCCATTCTGTTCAGCGCGTCCATCACGGCCAGGTACAGCGGCTTGCTCTCGGGCGCGAAGCCGATGAGCTCGGAGAGCTTCATGGGGAAGGCGTACTGGATCATCGGCGTGTCCAGCATGCCGGGCGCGAACTGGTTGAAGAGCTCGCGTCCGCCCTCGGCGTTCACGAGGTCGCCCAGCGTGCAGTCCAGCGTGTACTTGACCTGCTTGAGGGAGGTCTCGGTCGCGTACTCGTAGTGGTAGCTGCCGGAGCCGAGGTGGAAGCCCTGCTCCTGCTCGGGCAGGTGGACGACGGCGGTGGTGTTGGCGGGGACCGTGATGTCCACGGTGATCTTCCCGTCGCGGCAGGTGACGGCGCTGGAGATGAGGCCGTAGGGGGACTCGAAGGCCGCCTTGACCTCCTCCATGCCCACGGTGAGCCGCGGTCTCAGGGCGAACTTCCGGTAGCCGGGCTCGAGGGCCTCGATGCCCGCGACCTTCTGGTAGAGCCAGGAGGCGATGGAGCCGTAGGCGTAGTGGTTGAGGCTGTTCATGCCGCTCTCTTCAAAGCTGCCGTCGGGCTTGATGGAGTCCCAGCGCTCCCAGATCGTGGTGGCGCCCTTCTTGACGGCGTAGAGCCAGCCGGGGAAGTCCTCCTTGAGGAAGATCTCGTCGGCGAGGGCGTGCTGGCCGTTCTCGCTCAGGCAGTGGCAGAGGAAGGGCGTGCCGACGAAGCCGGTGGTCAGGTGGTTGCGGTGGGCGGCGATGTTGTCCGTGAGGGTGTTGAGCACGCGCTCGCGGAATTCGGGCCTGACAAGGTCGAAGAAGAGCATCACGACGCAGGCGGTCTGGGTCTCCGAGACGAGGCGGCCGGTCTTCGTGACGTATTCCTCGTTGATGGCCGCGACGGTCTTCTCGCGCAGGGCGCGGTATTCCGCCGCCTCCTCAGCATAGCCCAACGCCTCGGCGGCGTCGGCGAGGATGCCGGTGGAGTAGGCGTACCAGGCGTTGGCGACGAGGTACTTGTCCGTGCCGCCGGTGCGGTCGCCGCTGCCGGCCTCGATGTCGAGCGCCAGCCAGTCGCCGTACTGGAAGCCGGTCTGCCAGAGGCCGTTGGGGAGGGTCTTGGAGCGGATGTATTCGATCCAGGTCTTCATCATGGGGTACTGCTCGCGCAGCAGCTCCAGATCGCCGAAGGCCATGTACTGCCGCCAGGGGATGATGACCGCCGCGTCGCCCCAGCCGGCCGCGCCGTCGGACTCGCCGAGCATGTTCGGCACCACGCCGGGCGCGCCCCACTGCAGGCTCGTGTCGCAGGCCATGTCGCGCAGCCACTTCTTGAAGAAGAGCGCGGTGTCGAACTGCATCGAGGCCGTGGAGGCGAAGACCTGCGCGTCGCCGGTCCAGCCCAGGCGCTCGTTGCGCTGCGGGCAGTCGGTGGGGACGTCGAGGAAGTTGTCGCGCTGGCCCCATTCGATGTTGGAGACCAGCTGGTTGACCAGCTTGTTGTCGGTCTCGAAGCGCATGGTCTTTTCCATGTCGGTGTGCAGGGCGCAGGCGCAGAAGAGGCTCTCGTCCACGCTCTCGTCCACGCCCTCGAGGGCGATGTAGCGGAAGCCGTGGAAGGTGAAGTGCGGGCGCACGGTCATGCCGAGCTGCTCGGCGCCGTAACGGTAGGTATCCGTGCTCACGGCGCTGCGGAGGTTCTCGGTGTAGAAGTTGCCGTCGCGGTCGAGGGTCTCGGCGTGGCGGACGGTGAGGACGCCGTCCTTCGTCTCGGGCAGGCGGATCTCCACCCAGCCGGCGATATTCTGGCCGAAGTCGAGCACCAGCTCGCCCCTGGGCGTGACAAACTTGCCGGCGGGGGCGAAGCGCTTCGTCACGCGCACCGGCTCGTCCTCCTGGGCGACGAGCGCGCCGATATGGGAGGCGTCAAAGGGGACGGCCTTGCCCAGCTCCTCGACGGGCGCGCAGAGGACCTGTTCCTCGCCGAAGTAGATCTCGGAGGAGAGGATCGCGCCGGTCGTGACCGTCCAGCTCTCGTCCGTGCCGATGGTTTCCCTGCTGCCGTCGGCGTATTCGAGCGTCAGCTCCGCGCGCAGCGCGGTGCGCTCGCCGTAGTTGTTGGGCTTGGCCTCAAAGCCGAGGTAGCCCTTGAACCAGCCGTTGCCGAGCGTGACGGACAGCTCGTTCTCTCCCTCGCGGAGAAGCGCCGTCACGTCGTAGGTCTGGTACTGCAGGCGGTGGCGGTAGCTCGTCCAGCCGGGGGCCATAAAGGCGTCGCCGACCTTCTCGCCGTTCAGCTCGGCCTCGTACACGCCGGCGGCGGTGGCGCAGAGCCGGGCGGCGGCCAGGGGCTTCGTCAGCCTGAGCGCCTTATGGAAGACAGGGCAGCGAACGTCGTCCGCGGCGAGGCTGTGGCTGATCCACTCCCCTGTCCAAGCGCCCATCAGGCCGGTCTCAAAGGAGCACTTGGCCTGCTGCATCTCGCCGTAGCTGTCCCAGACGCTGACCTGCGCGAGATAGCGCGTCTTCGGCGCGAGGGCCTCGCCCTCGTAGGGGATGTGGAGGGACTGCTCGCTCTCGCACAGGCCGCTGTCCCAGACGCATTTGCCGCGGGAGATGACCTGCAGGCGGTAGCCCTTCTGCATGGTGTCCTGCCGCTCGCTTTTCAGCTTCCAGGAAAAGCGCGGCGCTTCGTCCAGGCCGATCGGGTCCTTGCGGTATTCGGCGGTGAAATCATAAATCATGGGAAGAACCTCCTCAGTTTGATCATTCTGTCTGGATCATACTTGATTTTTTGCCGGTTGTATTGTAAATTTAGCGTAGAGATTATAAATTCAAACGAAAGCGGGATGTTTTTATGATCGCGGATGAAAAAGCCTTCGCGCGCCTGCTGCATATCGTGACCACCGTTCCCATCAGCTACTACGAGCCGGAGGGGAATCGCTCCACCAGCTTCCCTCCCCTCGTCAGCGACGTTTCGCTCTACAGGATGGTTCCGCAGGCTTTTCAGGGCTTCCGGCTGGGCCTGGACTACGTCGTCACCGACAGCTTCAGCTATTACGGCCTCGTGACCTCGGAGCGGACGGGCAACAGCATGCTCTTCGGCCCGGTGTTTTCCACGCCCGTCAACTCGGCGGCGGTGCACAGCTACATGACCGACTGGGCCATCCCCCAGTCCAGCCGCGAGCAGATCGAGCAGATGCTGCGTGACATCTCGCTCTTCTCCCTCAACCGCTTCCTCTTTCTGCTGAGCTCGGTGTACTACGCGCTCAACGACAAGGAGATCGACATTTCCTCGCATTTCGGGCTCGCCGTGTCCGGCACCGCGCGCAAGGACAGCTCCCAGCAGCTCTTCGATCTCAAGGAGCAGCATAATTTCCACAACACCTTCCACTACGAGCAGGAGATGCTCTCCTATATCCGCGGCGGCGAGGTGGAAAAGCTGCAGCGGCATCTGAATCTGGACGCCTCGCTGACAGCCGGCACGATCGCCCACGACGCGATCCGCCAGGAGAAAAACATTTTCATCACCTCCGCGACGCTGGCCACCCGCGCGGCCATCGCCGGCGGACTGGACGTGGAGCAGGCGCTCCTGCTCTCCGACCTCTATATCCAGGAGTGCGAGAACATCATCAGCGTGGCCGATATCGGCGTTTTGAACTACACCATGCTGATAGACCTCTGCCGCCGCGTGGAGGAGACCAAGCGCCCGAAGGGCGTCTCCCGCGAGGTCTTCGACGCCATCCAGTACATCACCCGCCGCACCAACGAGCCGATCCAGGTGGGGGACGTGGCGGAGCACGTGCACCGCAGCCGCTCCTGGCTGGGCGAGCGCTTCAAGGCCGAGCTCGGCACGGACGTGTCCTCCTACATCATGAACGCCCGGCTGGAGGAGGCGCGCAACCTCCTGACCCATTCCGAAAAAAGCCTGGCGGAGATCAGCAACTATCTCTGCTTCTCCAGCCAGGCCTATTTCCAGAACGTATTCAAAAAGAAATTCGGCATCACGCCGACCCAGTACCGCAAGGACTCGCGGAAGATGCGCTGAGGCGCCGGCAGGACGCTTTCCCGCATTTCGCCAAAATGAGTATCGGGCGAATGATTCCCGGAATCATTCGCCCGATCGCTATTATCCGAGCGCCACGTCGAGGATCATCATCAGCACGAAGCCCGCGAAGAAGCCCACCGTGGCGATGTTGGAATGCTCGCCAGCAGCCCCCTCGGGGATCAGCTCCTCCACCACCACGTACAGCATGGCTCCCGCCGCGAAGGCGAGGAAATACGGCAGGAGCGGCGAGAGCAGCCGGGTCAGGGCGATCATCAGCAGCGCGCCCAGCGGCTCCACCGCGCCGGAGGCCACGCCGCAGAGAAAGGCGCGCCGTTTGGAAAGCCCCGCCTGCACCAGCGGCATGGAGATGATGGCTCCCTCCGGGAAGTTCTGGACGGCGATGCCGATCGCCAGCACCAGCGCGGCGGACGCGCTGATCCTCCCCTGCCCGCTGAGGACGCCGGCGCAGGCCACGCCCACGGCCATGCCCTCGGGGATGTTGTGCAGCGTCACCGCAAGGACCATCATGGCGGATTTTCCGAGACCGCTTCTGGGACCCTCCGGCACGTCCGTGTCCAGATGAAGGTGCGGGATCAGCTCATCCAGCAGCAGCAGAAAGCTCATGCCGACGAACAGGCCCACTGCCGAGGGGAGGAAGGAGAGCCTGCCCAAGTCTGCCGAGAGCTCCATCGCCGGGATCAGCAGCGACCAGACGCTGGCCGCCACCATCACGCCCGAGGCGAAGCCGATCAGCAGCTTGTTCAGCTTCGGCGGGATCCGGTCCCTCAGCGCAAACACGCAGGCCGCGCCCAGCGAGGTCCCGAGAAAGGGGATCAGAAGATAGGATAACAGCATGATATCGCCTCCGATGCAATTCAAAAATGTCTCCGCAGGACCCGCGGCGACGGCCTCCCCGGGCTTCACCGGCACGCTGAGCAGCAGGCCGTTCTGGATCAACCGAGGCGGGATCCTCCTCAGATCGACGCCTTTCACAGTATATCCTGCGAAGATCCCAAATAGAACGCGGCGCATCGTCCGGGGCCGCTTCCGCGCCCGAAAGACCGCGGAGCGGCGTTTGCCCCGCGCTTTGGAAGGCTCTTCCTCTGGTAAGTTAGATGCTTCTAACCTCATTCTATCACAGCGCGGCGAAAAACGCCAGATGTTGACGAGCTGTTCTGAAAATAATATAAAGGAAGCGTGCAAAAGCGAAGCGGCCTCCCGCGGGAGACCGCTTCGCTTCTTATCCTGTGTATTATCTGCGGGTCTTTTTTGCCTTCACGCCGGGGCGGCCGCAGCGCCCGCGCTTATCTCAGCTTTCGATATGCGATCTCCAGCATCCCGATATTCAGCGCGGCGAAGAAGATCAGATACGCGGGCATGATCCCGATGCCGACCGCCTGCTGGAGATGGCCGAAGACCATGGGCATGAGGGTGCTGCCGACGTAGGCGGAGGCCATCTGCATGCCGATGACGGCCGCGCTGTAGCGCTTCCCGAAATTTGCGGGCGCCATGTGCTGGATCGCGGGATAGATCGGCCCCATGCCCGTGCCGATGACCACGAAGCCGACCGCGGCGAGGAGATAGCCCCGCACGGGAAGGCATACCAGCAGGATGCCGAGCAGCTCCACGGCGATGCCGATGCGGATCAGCAGCCTGTCGCCGAGCTTGTTGGAGATAAAGCCGGAGATCAGCCTGCCCAGCATCAGACCGCCGAAGATCAGCGAGCCGAAGGCCGCGATGGTCTCCGCGCTCAGACCGCTCTTTGTGTCCGCGAAATAGCTGGGCGTCCAGAGAAAGCAGGTCGCCTCTCCGGCGCAGTAGGCAAAGAAGGCGATCAGCGTCAGCGCCACGCCGGGCACGCGGAGCGTCTCCCCGATCCCGGCGCTGTCCTTGTTTTCCTCCTCGTCCCGGCTCTCGTTTTGCTTCCACAGCGGGAGCGAGAGGATGCACACCAGCAGGATCCCCGCCTGGATATAGGCGGTCCAGCGGTAGCCCTCGTTCCAGCGCGCCAGCTTCAGCGCCAGCGACATGATGGCCGGGCTGATCACCGCGCCGACGCCGTAGAAGCAGTGCAGGAAGTTCATGACGGACGAGGGATAGTGATTCGCCACGTAATGATTGACGGACGCGTCGATGGAGCCCGCGCCGAGACCGTAGGGAACGGCGAACAGGAACAGCATCCAGTAAGACTTCGACACGGAGAAGCCCAACAGACCCAGAACGGTCAGCCCGATGGACACGATGGTGATCCATTTCGTGTGGAATCTCCGGATCAGCCGGGGACTCAGCAGCGCCGAGATCACCGTCATGCAGGAGATCGTCATGGACACGTATCCCGCATAGGAGGACGGCACGCCTAAGTCCACCTGCATGGTCGGCCAGCCGGAACCCAGCAGGGAGTCCGGAAGCCCGAGGCTGATGAAGATCAGATAGATAACGGCCAGCAGCAACGAAACCATGTGCATTTCCTCCTGTACGTCGACCCGCTCCGGGAATTGACAAATGGGATTATATCGCTTATACTCCTGCCTTGTATAGAAGGAAATCTTCTTTTTCGCGTTATTTATAGGATAAAATCGTCAAACGGAGGAGAAAGCGATGGGACTGACGCGCTCGGTCGAGGCGGTGGATGAAAACGGCAGGGAAATGCTGACCTACGGGACGGCGGATTTCCCGATCGCCTTCTTCGACGACGATCTCACGGAGGTCGCCGTCCCCGCCCATTGGCATGACGAGCTGGAGCTCGTGCTCATCACGGAGGGGACGGTTCACATGAGGATCGCCGGCGACAGCTTCGACATGAGGGCCGGGGAGGGATATTTCTCCAACAGCGGCATCCTGCACGCGGCGAATCTGGAAACGGCAGCAGGGCGGCAGCACGCCATGGTTTTCAGCCCCAGGATCGTCTCCCAGGCAGAGGATCTGATCTGGAAGCAGTACGTTGAGCCGGTCCTGGGCAATCCCGCGCTGCCCTACGTCAGGCTGTCTCCCGCGGTCGCCTGGCAGGCGGAGGCGCTGCGCCTGGCGGAGACGGCCTGGGACGCCGGCGCGTACGACCGGGCGGAATACCCGCTCCGGGTGAGGCACTTCCTGAGCCGCCTGCTCTCCCTGGTCGGGAGCAACGCAGAGGCCGCGGAGGGCGAGACGCGCGCCACCGGTCAATACCAGCGGGACGAACGCCGCGTCAAGAAGGCTCTCCTCTTCATCGACGGCAATTATGCCGAGGGAATCGGCATTGAGGACATCGCCCGCAGCGCGGAGATCAGCGTCAGCACCTGCCTGCGCCTGTTCCGCAGCGTGCTCGGCACGACGCCGGTGCAATACCTGCTCGCCTACCGCCTCCAACGGGCGGCCGAGGAGCTCAGGCGCTCCGACGGCAGGACGGTCGCCGAGATCGCCTATTCCTGCGGCTTTTCGGACGCCAGCTACTTCAACCGCTGTTTCCGCAAGGCCTTCTCCATGACCCCGTCCGAATACCGCAGGTGAGCGCCCGGCCGGGCGCGCGTGTTTCAGCTTTCCCGGCGCAGGACCCTTTCCGATGGCCTGAGCCGGGAATTCTTCAGCGCTTTCTTCCAGGTTTCCTTATCCATCTGACTGAGCTGTTCGAGACTCAATCCTGCATCTCTCAGCTTCATCCAGAGAGTTGCTCAGGCTTCATATCGATGAGAAGATACTCGTACACGTCAAGTCCCGCTGCGGAAAGGGCCGTATATCGTTCCCCTCCGTCCATCCGTGAGAACGCCGCGGGATCGATCCCTGTGCGCTCAAACACGTATTCCAGTTCAAATCCCAAGCGGCTTCTCCTCCCAGCTTACTCTTTTGAAGTGCGCTTCGCGGCAGATATATTCCTCTTCCCCGGCCTTGTATTTTTCATAGTCGATCCGGAGAGGCGTTCCTTCGATCTCTCCGGCAAAAGAAAAGGTCCAGTTGAACAGCGTGACGTAACAGATCTCCATGCCGCGATCCAGGGACATGACCCAGTGAAAGGGCATATCGTCGAAGGACAGCCCTCTGCCGCGGCGGAAGCCCTCTTCCTCCGCTTGCCGGAGAAACGCTTTCCAGATTTCTTCGTTGGCCAGATAGGCCCAGATCTTCCCTTCTTTTTCCGTCAGTTGCTTCAGTGTGCGCATTTTCACGCCCTCCTTATAGAATAATACCTAAAAGAGGGCATGAAAAAACCCATCGTCACCGATGGGAAGAAAACAACCCATCGGTCAAGCTTTAGCACCTTGCCTCCCGGTAGGTTGCTGTGCGGTCACAGAGCTTGTCTCTCACGCACTCTTTATAGGCTGTTTTTATCATAACAGGGACGGGCCTTCTTGTCAAGCGGGCGGGTCCTGGCCCGGCACCGCTCCCCGCCCGCCGGGCGTCTGCCCTTCGGCAAAGCCCTCCTGCGGCGCAAAGAGCCTGCGAACGCACTCTTCTCCGAGTGAATTCGCAGGCTCTGTTATGAATTGCCGCGGTTTTCAGCCCTCCGCTGCGGTCTCCGGCAGGAGAACTTCCTCAAACTCCTCGCGCGACGTCAGATTGCCCGCTTCATCGTAGCTGCTGAGCACGGTCTTTCCGGCCTCAAAATAGCTGTAGACCTGCCGCGGGCCGCCGTTTGCGTAATACAGAACGATATAGACGGGCCTTCCGTCTTCCGCGAGGAAGGTGTTCCTGATCTCGCTGCCGCGCGCGTCGTAAACGATCTCCAGGCTGGCATAGCCGTTATCGCACAGCACGGGCTTCCCGTTTTCATCAAAGTAGCTGATCTTGATTTGACGGTCTCTCTCGTCGTAGAGCGCAGTATAGCCCGCAAAGCCGCTGCGGATGGCGACGGCGCGCCCATCCCTGCCGAAATAGCGGACCTCCGTTTCGTTGCCCCGTTCGTCGTATGCCGTTTCCCATCCGGCGCAGCCGTCGCTGCTCAGAACCGCATTTCCCTCCGCGTCAAAGAAGCTGATGCGGACCATGTTGTCCTTCTCGTCGTAGACGGCCTCCCAGGCGGCATACCCGGCGCGGTTCGGGATGGGGCTGCCGTTCATGCCGATGTAGACCATCCCGGTCTGGTTCCCGCGTTCGTCATAGGTCTTGTCCCAGCCGGCCACGCCGTTCCTGTTCAGAACCGGCTTCCCGTCTGTCCCGAAATAGCGCACCGAGAGCTCGTTGCCCCGCTCATCGAACACGGATTCCCAGGCGGAGACGCCCTCGACGCTCATCGCGGCTCTGCCGTAGGCGTCAAAGTAGCGGACGCTGCTTCGGTCGCCCCGTTCGTTATACTCCGCTTCCCAGCCGGCGATCCCGTTGACGGTGACTGTCGGCGAGCCGTTCGCGTCCAGAAAGGCGACCCGGATCAGGTTGCCCCGCTCGTCGTAGCTGTACTCCTCGCCGGCGCTGCCGTCGGGCGTGACGATCGCCCTGCCGTCGGGTCCGAAATAGAAGACCGCAGTCTCGTTCCCCCGCTCGTCGAACTCCGATTCCCAACCGGCGTAGCCTTCGTCGTTCAGGACCGGTCTGCCGTTCGTATCAAAGCAGCTCGAGCGGATCTCGTTGCCCCGCTCATCATACGTCGATTCCCAGCCTGCCACGCCGGTATTATCCAGCACGGCTCTGCCGTCGGCGCCAAAGTAGCTGACGCGGAGCTGATTGCCCCGTTCGTCATAGGCCGCCGTCCAGCCGGCGATCCCCTCGTCAATGAGGGTCGGCTTGCCCTCGGTATCGAAGTAGCTGATCCGGACCACGTTTCCGCGCTCATCATATTCGGCCAGGAAGCCGGCGTTGCCGTGCTGATTCAGAACCGGCCTGCCGTCCGCGCCGAAGTAATCGACGCGGATCTCGTTGCCCCGCTCGTCATACTCCGATTTCTGTCCCGCGACGCCGTCCCTGTTCAATACAGGGCTGCCGTCCGTCCCGAAATAATCGACGCGGATCTCGTTGCCCCGCTCGTCGAATACCGACTCCCAGCCGGCGCTGCCCTCCTTATGCAGGATCGGCTCGCCGTCCGTGCCGAAAAAGCTGACCCTGGTCGGGTTGCCGCGTTCGTCGAAAACCGTGTTCCAGCCCGCGTAGCCGTTTTTGTGGAGGATCGGGCTGCCGTCCGTCCCGAAATAGCTGATTTTGACGGTGTTTCCGCGTTTGTCATATTCCGCTTCCCAGCTGCCGTAGGAATCGTTGTACAAAACCTTCTCCCCGTTGAGGCCGAAGTAGCTGCCGCGGATCTTGTTGCCGCTTTCGTCATATTCGACCTCCCAGGCGGCATTGCCGCTTTCGGACAACACGGGCTCGCCGTCCGTGCCGAAAAAGCTGCCGCCGGTTCGGTTCCCGCGCTCGTCAAACGCCGCCCGGAAGCCGGCGTAGCCCTTCTTGTGCAATACGGGCTCGCCGTCCGTGCCGAAATAGCTGACCGTGATCGGGTTGCCGGCGCGGTCATAAACGATCTCCCAGCCGGCCATGCCGTCGCTGTTCAGAACGGCTTCGCCGTTTGTGCCGAAATACGCCGTGCTGAGCGTCCTTCCCTGCTTATCAAACGCGGAGCAGGAGACTGCGTAGCCGTCTTTGTTGACGACCGGCTCGCCCTCCGTCCCGAAGCAGGAGCATTTGACCGCGTTTCCATGCTCGTCGTAGAGATAGGACCATCCGGCCACCCTGAAGGAATTCAGATACGGTTCTCCCTCGGAGCTGAGGAAGCTCTGCCGCACCTCGTTGTGGCGCTCATATTCCGAACGGATGATGCAGCCGTAAACGGGATGACAAAACAGCTTTCCCTCCGCGTCAAGGAAACGGGTCTCGACGAGATCCAGCTTCTCATCGTAGGTGAAGCTCATCCCGGCCAGGCCGTCGTTCCTGCCGATCACGGCAAAATTGGACGACTTGTCGGCGTCGGTATCGTTTTGCCCGACGAAGCTGAGATAGGAGACCTTCAGCGCGCGCCCCAGCTCATCCCGCTCAAAGCGGAGGCCGCTGATGCCGTCCCGGTCCTGCGCAAACTCGTTGTAGGCGTTGCAGGCAAAGCGGATCTCCGTTGTGTATCCCTTTTCATCATAGGAAACGGAATAGCGGATCACGTTGCTCTGCTGGGTATGGCCGGCCGTAAGGTTGATATCGTCCGAATCATCCGGCAGGGCGGTGGTTTTCTGGGACAGGGGCGAGGCGTAGGCGGAGATTTCCCCGTTCTCCCCCGTTTTCATCCGGTTGAGGTCGACGGTGTTCGGACTGCGGTAGCTCAACGTCATGATCAGATGGTCGTTCTGGTCGTAGAGCGCGACGGAAGAAAGGCGGTTTCCGTCTCCGTCTTCATAAGAATACACCGCTTTTGAAAACTGCACGGGCTGCGTCACTCTGCTGGTACTGCTCAGGCTGCCCTGCGCGTTCTCATAGCGCAGTTCCCTGACCCTTCCGCGGCTGGAGACGATCACATAATGCCCGTTCATGGTCTTTGTCTCCGCCTTTTCTAGCTTGCCGATCCCGATCGGGACACCGTAAACCTCGGCATAATCCACATAACAGGCCGTTTTGGGATAGAAATAGTCCCAGCACTTCCAGCCGCCGGCCAACACGAGCACGGCGAGAAGCGCCGCCGCGATGCGGACCCTCTTCCGGCGTCTCAGGTCCTCGCTCTCCAGCTCCTCCCGCTTGATGCCCAGCATGGCGGCGACAATCTTCAAAATCGCCATCCGCTTGCCCATATCGTATACGTTGGCGCCGACGATGGTGTTTTTCGCGCAAAGCTCCGCCAGGCCGGCCGGGAAGCAGTTAATCTCCGGATGCTCGCAGTCATCCACGATCAGCGGGATTACCCTGCTCGCATCTCCGCCGCCTTCCAGAAAGAATTTCAGCTCTTGATCGAGATAGGTGGAGTTCGCCTTGGCGCTGCGGGAGCAGAGAACGATCAGGTATTTGGAGGCTTGAACCTCCTCGCGCAGCCCTTCGTCGAGCAAGCCGGGCGTGAGATTCGTGCGGTCCAGGAAAATGGGCGTACAGCGGCGTGGAAGCTCCCGATGCTTGCGGATCGCCGCAGCCGGCAGCAGGTAGGCCTGGAGCTTTCGTTTCAGCCACAGCGCCCAGTCCTTGTCCTCGGATTTGTAGCTGATAAACGCAAGGTAGGTGTAGTCCTTTTTCGATTCGGTTTTCGTCACTTCAGTCCCGGATAAGTTCATCAGGGTCCTCCCTTACTGCAGTTTTTTGTACGCTTCGATGTTTCATTTCAGACGGGCGCGGCGAGCATCCGCCTATTTCTGCATGAACCGCCCGTCAAACGGGATCCTTGTGAGACCGCAAAGTGTCCACAAATAGTCGACATACAATTTGGCGGCGGCAAAGCGCTGCTTCCCGTTCAGCGTCACCACGCCGCCGAGGTATGCGTTCGGCAGCTCGTCATAATGATCATCGGATAGCGAAATCAATCGGTGATTCGATTGATTTCGCTGCCAAACGACAAGTTTGGCAGCGAATGATTCATAGAATCATTCGCCCGATGCTCATTGCAATGAATAGTTGGCGAAACGCTTCTTTGCGTTTCGCCATCATATAATCATTATCGTTCTCGGGAGAGCAATCCTCGCCCCCCACGTCGACAAGGCCCTTATGCCTTTCGTACGACAGCGGCGCGAAACGGCAGGAAGCAGCGGCGGCCATCATAAGCGCATGCTCGGCCTTGATCATTTTTGCCCTTCGACATCCCTTTCCCGCGGCAGCGCGAGAGGATTTCTCATACGAGTTATTCCGTCGCCGACGCGTTGCGGGCGATCCTTCCGTGATTTCGCGGAGGAACCCGCGCCTGCCGCTGCGAGAGAAACGGTTATCTAAATATTATATCTTACGGGTAAAGTTGTCAATTGATCTTCTGAACAACGGCACAAAGCCGCGGACCCTTGGCATGCGGCAGGAACTGCCCTGCGTCGACGCGGCGGCTTTGACGGGACAAGTGGTGCGCATAACAAATAGCCTCCTGCAAATACTATCCCTGTCAACAGATAGAAACGCAGGAGGATTTTTCATATGAAAGCAACCGGGATCATGCGGCGCATCGACGACCTGGGGAGAGTCGTGATCCCCAAGGAGCTCCGCCGCAGCATGCATATCCGCGAGGGCGACCCCCTGGAGATCTACACGGAGAAGGATGGGGAGCTGATATTCAAGAAGTACTCCCCTGTCGGGGAGATGGGAGAATTTGCCGCGCAGCTCTGCGACAGCCTGCGCCGCGGCGCGGGCGGGATCGCCGCTGTGTGCGACCGGGACAGCGTGATCGCCATCGCGGGCGGCGGGAAGAAGGAGCTGTTCGAAAAGCCGGTGAGCCCGGAGCTGGAGCAGATCATGGCCGGGCGCGGCGTGTTTCACAGCGCGGGCAGCTGCGAGGTCGCCGTGAGCGCGGAGGACGGGAGCTTCTGCGTCTCGGTCGCGGCGCCGGTGCTCAGCGAGGGAGACGTGCTCGGCGGCGTGCTCTTTGTCGCCCCGCGCGGCAGCGCGGGCGGTACGGAGCTGGAGCTCAAGCTCGCCCAGACGGCCGCCTTCTTCCTCGGCAAGCAGTTTGAAAGCTGAGTCCCCGCCGCCCCGCGGATGAACGCGGGCGGCTTTATTTATTGCCCTCGCTTTACAAAGCGCGCCGCCTGCGGTAAAATAGGATTAGGTCTTTCTCAGTTTTCAGGAAAGGATGATTTGAAATGAGTAAATCCAGCGCGCCCGGCGGGCTGAAGCTCAACGTCAAGCGCACCGCGTTCATCGGCTTCGCCTTCTTCGGCATTCTCCTGCTCTGGCAGGTGTACGACTCCTGGTGTCCCACCTTCCTGACGGACATTTTCGCCCGCAGGATGTTCAACATGAATTCCTATGAGCTCAAGCAGAGCGGCAACACCGCCAACATCCTGCAGGTGCAGTGGATCGTCGGCATCATCATGGCCTGCGACAACCTCGCCGCCCTGATCCTGCTGCCCATCTTCGGAACACTCTCCGACAAGACGCACACCAAAATCGGCAAGCGCATGCCCTACATCCTGGTCGGCACCTTTGTGGCCGCCTTTGCCTTCCCCTTCATCCCGCTCTTCTTCCACAACAACCAGATCGTCGGCATGGTCGGCGCGATGGCCGTCGTGCTCATCTTCATGATGATGTACCGCAACCCCGCCGTCGCCCTGATGCCGGACATCACCCCCAAGCC
>JAEEGL017116265.1_pt1 | contig 16486 bp, 3 predicted proteins | sample 9134231 | NCBI WGS metagenome assembly JAEEGL01 (sample SAMN16246548, study PRJNA631951) | gut metagenome | biome: gut microbiome; feature: rumen; material: fiber-attached | host: Bos | place: Iran: Karaj | collected 2018-10
CTATGCTCAGCTTGTCTATCCAGCCGGACTGCACCGTTGTTTCTGCCGTTGCGAACGAGAATGCCAGTTGGCGTTGATCGCTTTCCAAAACGGCGACGATGAAACGAAAACGGCGCGCCTAATGGATGCGCGCCGTGCGTTGAAAGATTACGAAAAACTTCTGCCGGAATATCTTACGGGGCAATATGCCCATTGGTATGATGGCTGCGAAAAGGTGGACTACCGGCAAATACTCGCCGTGCTGGACAAGTTGATTGGCGGAAAATAAATTCCGCCGACGGCACACCGCGGCGGCGGGACGCCTCCGACACACCGCGGAGGCGGGACCCTCCCGCAGAAGGGTTGACAACCTCTCCTTCCCCATTATATTACTCGGCAAGATTTTTTTCTGTTTTGTCCTTGAAACCAATCGAAAACTGGAGAACCCGGGCGGAGACGCCCTCCTGAAAAAATCGACCGTTCGTTTAATCTGAAATAGTTGCAGCTTGCTGCAACGACTGTGCTTGGCGTAAACCTGAAAACTACCACCTTTCAAAAAACGCTTTCAAGCGACTTCTCGGCACACCCGCAAAATGGGTGTTGTCTGTCTGTGCTTGAAAGCAGGATGTGGTAGTCCTTCAGGTTTGCACAAATCAGACAACACCCTTTTTATTGGATGCCCGATGATCTTTCCTGCCCGACAATCCCCTGGTTCCGCGCTTTCTTTTCCCATGGCGGGGGATTGTCCAGAATATATCGAAATTCATCAATATGATTTTTTCCCAGGCCCTCCGCGCCGTTGTCGTGATGGACAACGCTCTGGCTGGAGGTTTTTGACATATGGATAACCAAAACATTAATCAATATACCATATATTAAATAAAAGTAAAATGAAATTAGAAGGAAAACGAATGATGATGAGAAAAATGTGGACGGGATGGAGTATTGGTATGGTCGCCTGGCTGCTGCTGCTGGCCGTGTCCGTGCGGGGCGATGTGAAGGTGACGAATATTGAAGTGAAGCCGCGTTATCCGTGGAACGGATTGGTTGATATCGTCTATTCCATCAACTGGAATGAAGTGGATTTGAATGGCGAACCCTTTGAAGTCCGTGTGGAGTTCGAAGGATACGATACTGTTTTGGATAAGACGTTTGTCATGAAGTCGATGTCAGGCGATGGTGTCAATGCCCCGATTACGCGAGATCCTGACAAAACAGGTGGCACATATAAGGCGACATGGAATGCCGCCAAGGATTATCCGACCATCAACTCCTCTGCTTTTCAAGTGAAGATTCATGCGAGCATCCCGCTATACATGGTCGTTGATTTGTCAGAGGGAAAAAGTGCTGAAAAATATCCTGTTCGCTATACAGGTGAAGCCCCTGATATATCAAAAGATACATGTCGTACAACAGAATTGTGGTTGCGTCGTATTCCTGCAGGAAAGTTTATCATGGGATCACCTGAAGATGAACTTGGACGAAATAATGATGAAGTCCAGCACGAAGTTACTATTACCAAACCTTATTATATTGCGATTTTTGAACTTACTGGCTATCAAGCTTTACAAATTGGTAGTGGGTATGGATCAAACAGCTGTGTTCCATTTAATAACTATGTTAATATAACGTCAATTAGAAATTGGAGTGCTCTGTATAAGGAAAATACAACTGGATGTTTAGGACTTCTTTCCCGAAAGACAGGATTGGTGTTTGAATTACCAACAGAAGCTGAATGGGAGTATGCATGTCGTGCGGGAACAACAACCGCTTTAAATTCTGGCAAAAATTTGATACAGAAAACTGGGAATGATGATAACTTGAATGAAGTTGGAAATTATTCACCTCGTGGTAGTGATGGTAGTAATTCCTTAAAAAAAGTTGGCTCTTATAAACCCAATGCATGGGGACTTTATGACATGCATGGAAATGCATGGGAATGGTGTTTTGATGGTTATGGTGAATATGAAAATCATGCAGTTAATGACCCAATTAAATCAGACGTTGGAAATTATAGAGTAATACGTGGAGGAAGTTTATATTGTTATCCATCATCATGTCGTTCAGCATCTAGAAATAAGGCAGATAGTGGTACTTCTATGTATCAAAACTATGGCAATTATAGATATGATTGGATTAGTGTGCGGGTGTCTTGCCATCCTGAGTTTTAAAAAAGCATCATATCTATAAAATTAGAAAACAAATAAATCAATTTAAAACTGAAACTACTAAGAATGTAACATATATAGGATCAAGTATGCTTCGTATAAATATGTTTTTTTTATTAATAGGCATTTTTAGTATGTTTCCAATTTTGTATGCTGGCGGGATGGACGATTCCAAGTCTTCTGCAACCGTCCGTCTGGACGTCCGCGCATCCGTTGGTGGGAGCATCCTGCACGGGACGGAGCGGATTTCGACCGTGGCAGAGAATGAGACTGCTTCGGCGAAGCTGGAGGTTGACAATGCAAATGCCGTCGGCTGGAACGTGACAAATCCGCGATATGCTACAACCAAATTGGATGACGGCTGGCATGACTTTCTGCTGACGGAAGACGGAGCGGAGCCAAAGCCGATGCTTGTCCTGAACAGAAGCAATGTTGTCATCCATGAAGGCATCCTTTCACAAAATGAGAAATGGGCCGTGGGCAAAGTGCATGTGGTCCGCCACTGGGTTCGTGTGCCCGAAAATGTGACGCTGACGATTGAAGCCAACGCCGTTGTGAAGTTCTGCGAGGATACGGGCATCCTGGTCGATGGCAAGCTGGCAGCGAACGGAGCTTTTTTCACCTATATTTCAGACGATTCTAATGGTGGCGATACGGACATGAACGGTGCGTCGTACATGTTCGTCTATAAGACATACGAAATTATCGGCGATGGTGAAATTAATTTGGCGGGTAGCCACGACTGCCTCTCCTATGATTTTGGCGAGACGGACGATTCCAAGTCTTCGGCGACTGTCCGTTTGGACGTCCGAGCATCTGTCGGCGGTAGCATCCTGCACGGTACGGAGTGGATTTCACCCCTGGCGGAGAATCAGACCGCTTCGGCGAAACTGAAGGTTGACAATGCAAATACCGCCGGCTGGAACGTGACAAATCCGCGATATGCTACAACCAAACTGGATGACGGCTGGCATGACTTCCAGCTGACGGAAGAGGGGACGGAGCCCAAGCCGGTGCTTGTATTGAACGGAAGCGATGTCTTCATCCATGAAGGCGTCCTTTCACAAAACGAGACATGGGCTGTAGGTAAAGTGCATGTGGTCCGCCATTGGGTTCGTGTGCCCGAAAATGTGACGCTGACGATTGAAGCCAACGCTGTTGTGAAATTCTGCGAGGACACCGGCATCCTGGTCGATGGTATGTTGATGGCGGATGGCGCGAATTTCACTACCATCTCCGATGATGGTGTCGGTGGCGACACGGATATGAACGGGCCAGTTTATCCATGTGTGTTTAAGACGTATGCGATCATAGGAAATGAAGACCATATATCCATGGACGGTAGTAGCAATAGTTTGGCATACGATATGAGCATCGCCAACGGGGAAGGTAGTTCGGTGCCTGACCGGTTGGATGTCCGTACATCTGTAGGTGGACGGATGATGCTCGGCGAAGAATACATATCCCCTGTAGCTGAAGCAGAGAATGTTAATTCGAAACTGACGGTAGATGGTGCCGAATTGGCTGAATGGAATGTGAATTCGCCATGGATTGATTCTACAAAACTGACTGATAATCGATGGCATGTGTTCGCACTGAATGAGGGATATGGAACGTTTGAAAATGAACTGTTGCCCATGAATCGCGATGATGTCGTGGTCCATGAAGGTGTTCTGGAAAAGGATGAGACATGGGAAAAGGAGAAGCTACATGTGGTGCGCCACTGGGTGCGCGTACCGAGGAATATTACACTGACCATTGAAGCAAAGGCGGTTGTGAAATTCTGCGAAGAGACGGGCATTCTTGTGGACAAAGACGGAAAATTGTTGGCCGAGAAGGTCGTTTTCACATCCATCATGGATGATTCCGAGGTAGATGACACGGATGGAAACGGAATAAGTTCCGCCGTTGGATTCGGCTTTTATTCAATCATTGGAGATGACAAGGATATACAGCTGACGGACTGTGAAAATCGTGGACTGGCAAATCTTAGGGAAAACACTACGTGGACGCCACGTGATGTCATCCATGTCATTGGACAATTGAAGGTCCCCAATGGTGTTACACTGACCATCAAGCCTGAGACAGTGGTGAAATTTGCAACGGGTGCTTCACTCGTTGTGGAAAATGGCGGCTTCGTTAGTGCGCAGAATGCCCTCTTCACGCATATTGCGGACGACAGTGAGAAAGCTGGCGGTGATACGAACGGCGACGGCGATGCAACGTCGCCTGTCTATGACGCTTATACCTTGCCAAGTGATTTTGAACCGAATCTTAATGGCATTGATGACAATGGCAACGAAATCCGCTACATCACGCCGCAACCCTACACGGGCGGGACGATAGCAAGCAACGAGACGAAGGTTCTGGCGGGTAATCGAGTTCACAGGGTGACAGGGGACATTGTTGTCAACGGGACATTGATTGTGCAGCCTGGTGCCATTGTGAAAATGGACGGAGGGCCGACGAACAGGAAATTGTCGATCACGGTCGGCAAGAATGGAGTATTGGAGGCGTTGGGCAACCGCGCCCAGCCGATTGTGTTTACGTCCATTAAAGACGACGCCCATGGCGGCGACACGAATGGAGATGGGGAGACGACTAAAGCACAGAAAGGCGACTGGGAGAGGATAGAGGTCGGTGGCACTGCCAATATGAACTATGTGACAGTTGCCTATGTGAACAATACAAAAGAACGCGGTGCCATCCATGGGACTGGTGGTTCCATCACATTCGATAATGGTATTGTCGAGTATTCCGTCTTTGAATGTGTCCGTATGAGCGGCGGAACATTTATTGCACATAATTCGATTTTCCGCGAAGCCTCCATAGGCTTTGGATGGGGAGGCGGTAATGCTACAACTTGCATTAACTGCATCATTTCAGATGTAACAACAGGTTGTCGTTCATCCAACAAGCATTTTAAAAACTGCATTTTCTATAAAGTGGCCAGTGCTTTCATGGATAGTTCCGGCAGTACTTTTGACCATTGCCTTTTCTATAATCCTCCGAATTACATCAATTCAACGCAAAGCTTCAATCAGACAGGCAAAAATGGCAACATCTGGGCCGATCCGCTCTTTACGGATCCAGAAAACGGCGACTTCACGCTGAAGGCGGGCTCGCCGTGCATCGACGCGGGCGACGGTTCCGTCGCCCCCGAATTCGACTACTGGGGCAAGCCACGCATGAACGTGGCGAAGATCGCGGACAGCGGCACGCCGAACGCGGACGGTGTCTGCCCGGACATCGGCATCTACGAGATGCTGGGCGTCGGGGCGGGGGACATGCCGGATCTGACAGTCGCCGACATCACCTTTGAAAGCAAGGCCTATCGGCAAGGCGACTTGATGACCGTATCGTGGTCGGACGTGAACGCGGGCGACGCCGTGGCGATCGGCCCGTGGCGGGACGTCGTGTCGCTTGTCAGGAAGGACGAGCAGGTGACGTACGTCGTGGAGGGCGACACGGCGATGGTTCCCGCGACGCTGAAAAGCGGGCGGATGCAGTCGCTATCCACGAGTTTCCGTCTGCCCGCACTACTGCCCGGTGAATGGCAGGTCCAGGTGGCGGCGAACCAATACCGCGATGTATTCGAAGGCGAGAGCGGCGAGTCGAACATTTTGCTGTCGGAAGAGACGTTCACGGTGGAGATGGACGGGATCCCCGTCGGAAACAGCTCATTCCAAGTGGCTTCCGATTCGCAGAAGACGTTCATGCTGTCGGGAGGCGCGGCGAACGGCGCCGTCCTGCGGATGACGGCGGCGAAGGGGACGGAGCTGTCGGTCACCGCCTCGGCGGGGCGCATCCCGACGGAGGACGACTTCCATTGGCGCGGCGTGAACGTGTCGGACGGGCAGTGGATCGTGGAGATCCCGAAGGGGACGGCGGGCGACGTGTTCGTGACGGTCGCGAACAACGGCGACAGCGGCGCGAACGTGTCCGTCCAACGGAGCGCCGCATCCGCAACCATTTTCGGCACGGATGTGAGCGAAGTGGCGAACGGCGGCATGGCCTCCGTCGTCATCTACGGGGCGGGGCTGGACAAGGCGGCCGCCGCCGAGCTTGGCACGGTTCCCGCGACGGACGTCCATGCGCTGTCGTCCATGGAATTGGTCGCTTCGTTCGATTTGAGCGGCGCGGCGGTCGGCGACTACCCATTGACTGTCACGCTGGAGGGCGGCCGCGTCCTGACGATGGACGGCGCGATCATCGTGTCGCAGGGCGCAATCGGCCCGAAGCTGATGGCGGGTTTCTCAATGCCCGAGACATTGCGTCCCGGCAGATGGTATTCCGGAACCATCACTTACCGCAACGACGGCGACCGCGACGCGATCGCCCCCATCTTGTATCTGACAGGTCATGACGTGACCTTCCTTGACACGGACGACGGTTTCACGGAGCATGCGGGCCATATCGTGTTGGCGGGGCTTGCGACCGACGGCGACCCGTCGGTGATCCGCCCGGGCAAGACCTACACGGTGAACGTCAAGTTCAGGGGGACGAACGCCAACGCGACAACGGTCGGCATCCATTTCACGTTCCTGGACCCGAACGAAGACGCATTGGAATGGAAGATGTTGCTGGGCGGCGACGACGAGATGTTCGCGAAACGGACGCCCGAACTGGAGGCGGATTTCGGGACGCCGCTCGGCCTCTTGAAGGCGGCGTACGACGTCTGCGGGCACTGCTCGCAATACGGCCGCCCCATGCTGGACGCGCTGTCCGTCATGGAGAAGCTGGCCGCGAAGCCCGACGACGTGGAATACGGCTATGTCAGCGGCGTGATGGTCTCCCGCGACGACGGCCAGGCGTTGGCGAACTGCAGCCTAATGGTATTAAGTGGAGATGAAGATCCCATAAGTATAAGAACAGATAATGGAGGGCGATTCTGTGCATGGGGAGGTATAGTTGGCAATTCCATTAAATTTGGAGGCACAGACGGATTCTTTTATTTAACGGATAAGGACGAGATTCTGGCAAAAACTGTTTTAGATGGAGTGACAGTTTACAGAAGAGTGGATAATACGCAAAATGAAGAAAAAAGCCAATGCATGAGCGATTATGCCTTAATATGTGACTCGAATGGTATATTATGGCATTTCTGGATATTGGATGATATCCTATATGTCAAAACATCAGTCAATGATAAACCTGTAAAATTGAAGAGTGAGAAAAAATGGGACAGTGTACGTTGTGAAAAAGAGAATGATGGTATAATTAGGTTGTTCTTGCAATCAATTCAGAATCAAGAAAATGATAATCTGAAAACAGACTTTTATACGTGTCATGTAAGGCTGTCAAATGGAAATGTGGAGTTTTCCAATAGTAAACGTCTGATTGGAAATATCCCAAGGAATGATTTATCAATTGTCCAAATAAATAATGATGTTTATATGGGGATGTGGCAGCAAATGGAGGCTGATAGAGGAATCGGATTGAATATGCAGCTATTTGATGTCAATGATAATTCATGGCAAAATGAAAATATTTTAATCAATGAAGAAATGACTAGGGGAATAGATATTTCAAAAATAAAGATATCCCAGACATGGGATTTGAAAATATTGAAAATATCAATTAATAGTAAACCGGGAATTTCAACAGATGGTGTTTGTGATGTTAAAACTTCAGGAACTGTTGGAGCAAGTATTACTGTTGATTTAAAAGCAGCGGAATTCACTGGGAGTTTAGATGGAACCTATAGTTCTACAACAGCCTGCCAATACTATTGGGGATACGAAGGAAATCAATCTTGTGAAACTGATTGGACACGTGTAAAGGAATCCAGCTTTAAGATTAAAGGGTCTATATCTCCAAATTTAAAATTGCCATTGAAAGGTGTGAATGAAACAATACAGAAGTTTTTAGAAAAAAACAAGCAAAAAATAGCTACAGGTATCTTTTCATCTGAAAAGATATTTGGAAAGAATTTTTCTCTTAATCCCATTATCAGTGCAACTGCAGGACCTCGTGTCGGCGTTGATATAAAATGGAAAACAACACGGGACAAGGCAGGAAATGAATGTGAGGATTATACTGTCAATGCAAATTTTGGAGGTGAAGGCGAAGGTACGGCAAAACTTAAAATCGATATATGGGATCCCAAGAAAATGCGTATGCGATATATAGATCTGGGGGGAAGTGTCTCCTTGAGTTTCATGGGGGATCTTGAATGGAAAAATGGTGCTTATGAAAATGGGACATCGACAATTGAACTTGGTATAGATTTGTCTGGAATTCTATCTTTGAGTGTACCTTTTTCATGGGATCGCTATGGCTGGAAATGTGAACCCTCACTGTCTTTCCCCGTATCCGTTGAAAGAGCAACCAGAGGTCGGGGTAATGAAAATCTTCCTTTGGATACGATGTTGCCTGATTTCTCTGACAATACAAAAAATAGCTTTTCTGAGACTTGTTTTGTAGAAAGCTCGAAAATCCTCACCGCCTCTACTAATGTGATGGCTAGTAAACATCAGGTATGGGGAGATGTTACCAATGTTATTGGAAATAATATTATTCGGTTAGATAGTCAGAAATTAGGGTGTTTTGTCTCACGTGAGGAATATGTCTCAGGACATAAAGAAAGTCGTTTACTATATTTTGAATGTAATCAAAAACAAACAATTGACAATGTTGTCCGAATTCACAGTATTCCTGGTACTAGTGTTCATGACGTCATATCATCATGTGTGCTGCCTGATAATAGGATAATAGTGGCATATTTGGCTAGTACCCTTAATTATAGCAGCACAATAGCTGATTATTTGTTATCATACGACAATAAAGATGTTTATGTTTCCACATATGACAATGGGACATGGGGTACACCAGTAAAAGTAACAAATGAAGCCTGGGCTAGAGAAGTTTCTGTATATTATAATGCTAATGATAAAAACATATATCTGGCATGGATATCAGAGGAAGATGATAGTAGTTTAAGTTTTTGTGTCATTAATGAAAATGGCATTATTAAAGATATGAGTAAATTATCGACGGATAAAGATGCCATATATAAACAATTGAATATCGTAGAATATGATCATTCGCTAATGATTGGATGGCTTAAAATTTCAGATGAAACTTTTTCCATAGAGGGTATATGTGGTACAAAGGATAATTGGGTTAAAATAATCTATGATATTCCTGAAGATGATGAACAGAACGATTATCAAACAAGAGGTTCACTGACGAATGAATTTATTGCTGATTATGAATTGACAAGAGGAACTGAACAAGTTGTGTATGAGCCTTGCAGTGTATGTAAGCTGTTATCTCCTAATTGTAGTTGCAGTTGTGGGAAGCCGAGAACGGTATATGTCCCTACCGAATGCAAATGCAATAAGAGTCTTGATATTAGTCATCCGGCAGATTGCGCAAAAGACCAGTATAGTAGTTGCGCGGACTGCACCTGCAAGAACACGGGCTACAACCTGCGCTCAACCGACCCGAACGAAATCGTCGGCGTGACGGGCATGGGCGATCCTTCGACGCAGCGGTTCGTGCGGCCCGGCGACTGGTTGGAATATACCATTTATTTTGAAAACAAATCGACGGCGGACGTGCCCGCGCAGGAAATCTACATCGACATGGCGCTGAATCCAGCCGTCGTCGATATGAAGTCGCTGACGTTCGGCGACGTCGTGTTCGGCAGCCAGACGGTGGACGCGTTGAACGGGCGGAAGGCCAACAGCACGTTCAGCGTGACACAGAAGGGGACGAGATATCTTGTGAACGGCGAGGCGATGCGCGATGTCAAGACAGGCGCAATCCATTGGTACATGCGGAGCTACGACGCGTCGGCGGAGGAGAACGGCTTCTTCCCCGAAGACATCCATGCGGGCTTCCTGCCGCCGAACGACGGCACGCATCGCGGCGAAGGCCATGTCACATTCCGCGTGAAGGTGAAGGACAACGCGCCGGACGGCGCGTTCATCAACGCGGAGGCCACCATCGTCTTCGACGCGAACGACCCGATCACGACGTCTCCCGCCTGGTTCAACTGGGTCACGACGCAGGAGAATCCCGTGGCGGACAACTCGACGCTCCGTTGGGACACGTCCGGAGACGCGGCGGGAACGACTTACGTCGTCAACTACTGGTCCAGCGCCCCCGACCCGACGGCCCCCGGAACGACCATCACGTTCAATTCGGACACGCTGACGAAGGGCAGCTGGAGGCTGCCCGCCAACCTTGCGCCCGGCACATGGTACTGGAACGTCACGAAGACGAACGGCGACGAGTCGTCGAGGACCTCCACGTGGAGCTTCGACATTTTGGCCACCCATACGCTGACCGTCAACGGCGGCATCGGCGGCGGCATGTACAGGACGAACACGCGGGTGACGGCGGAAGCGAACACCGTGGAGGGCAAGACCTTCACGGGCTGGACGGCGGTCGGCCTCGAAATGTCCGAGGCGGAGCTGTCGGAGAGCCGCCTGGTGTTCTACATGCCCGACCATGACGTCACGCTGACGGCGAACTACAAGGGCGACACGGAGACGCAGACATTGGAGTTGCTGAAAGGGTGGAACTGGGTCGGCTTCAGCGTGTTGCCGGAGGACAGGAAATACGGGAGCGTGCTCGGTTCGGCGGGCTTCAAGGTGAACGATCGCATCAACGGCAAGGCCGGCAGCGCAACGTTCAACGGCAGCCTGTGGCTGCCGAACCGTTATGAAATCGAGTTCGGCAAGATGTACAACATCTATGTCTCCAATCCCGTCACGCTGGAGGTCGCGGGGCTTCCGGCGGATATGGCGGCCGTGGAGGTCGTACAAGGATGGAACTGGATATCCAATCCGACGGAAACGGCTGTTGAACCGTCGGAACTGGTTCATAGCGCGGGTTTCCAGCCGAACGACCGCATCAGCGGGAAGTCCGGCAGTGTCACGTTCAATGGCAGCAAGTGGATGGGCACCAAGAACTTCCGATTGGAGCCGGGCAAAGGCTACAAGCTCTATACGAACAGGCCCGGAACGGTGCGTTTCGCGGCAGGGGAATGACATGGAGGGCATGCGGATGTCCATAGGAGAAACGGTGACCATGAACAATCAGAATATTCAGAATATGATGAACAGACAACATGCTTCGGATACGGAGACTGGAAAATGGCGGAGCAGCCGTGCCATGAAGACCGCCTGGACGGTCTTCTGGATGCTATGCCTCTGGTGCGGTGCTGTTTATGCGGCGAAACCGACGGAATGGGACAGCCGTGAATTCGAGGCGCTGAACACGTCCATGACCATCATGGCGCGTGTCCACAAAGACGGCGAGGCAATCCGGACGGAAGGTGCCTGGGTGGCGGCTTTTTTGAACGGTGAGCTGCGCGGCGCAATAGATTTCGACGATGAATATGGCTACTACTGGTTTTATTTGGATGTCTATGCCAATTCGGAAAGCGAATCGGGCTATACATTCCAATACTATGATCCGAATACGGACAGGGTCTATGACCTGAAGTTGCCGCAAGGAAACGATCCGCTGAAATTCATTCCCGAGACAAGTGAAGAGCGGTACGGTTCGTTTAAGGACAACGGCGACCTGATTCCTTTTGTCCTCACGCTGCCGATGTATGCGGTGACGGTGGAGAACGGCATGGCGGAGCCCGTGCGGGCCTGCGCGGGGGACACGGTGGAAATTGAGGCGGGAGCCGATCCCGTGCACAAGTTCTTCTCGATGTGGAGGAGCAACGACGGCGTGGCGTTTGGCGATTTGAAAGCCCGGAAGACAACATTCGTCATGCCCGCGAAGGACGTGACCGTGACGGCGGTGTTCGAGGATGAAACGAAATACGACTACACGGTCGTGAACGGCACGACTCCGTCGGGCAAGGCGTATGCGGGGGCGACGGTGGACATCGAAGCGCCTGACCGCACGGCTGGGCATTGGACTTTCACGGGATGGACGGGAAGCGACGGCGTGACGTTCGCGAATCCGAAGGCGTTGAAGACGAGTTTCACGATGCCCGCGAAAAATGCGACGGTGACGGCGAATTACGTCCAGGAAGGAAAAGTGCGCTACGCCGTCGTGAACGGCACGACGACAGGCGGCGAAGACTATGCGGGAACGGTGATTTCCGTTGAGGCGAAGGCCCCCGCCGTACACAAGATCTTCAAGGAATGGCGCGGCGTCGGCGTGACGTTCGCGAATCCGAAAGCGATCAAGACGACATTCACGCTGCCGCAGTCGGACGGCGTCGTGACGGTGACGGCGGTGTTCGACGACGAGCCGCAATATGGTTACACAGTGGTGCACGGCACGCCCGCCTCCGGCAAGGCGTATGAGAATGATACGGTGAATATCACGGCGGCGGACCGCACGGCGGAGCATCTGGTTTTCGACAAGTGGACGGGTGATGTGGTATTTACCGATGCTTCGGAACAGGAGACGACGTTCACGATGCCCGCGAAGGCCGTGACGGTTACGGCGACCTACAAGGCCGAGCCGCAATATACGGTGACGGTGAACGGCGGCGCGTCGGACAAGGCGAAGGCGTATGCCGGCGAGACGGTCACCGTGACGGCGGCCGAGCCGCCGGAAGGCTTTGAATTCGACAAATGGACGGGCAACGTCGCGTTTGCCGATGAGTCACGGACGGTGACGACGTTCGTCATGCCGTCGCATGACGTGACGGTGACGGCGGCGACCTATGCGCAGGACGGGATCGTCCTGCAGCCCGGCTGGAATCTCGTGGCGGCGCCCGGCGACTTGCCCGTGGAGGGCAACCAGCCGCTGTTTGATGAGTTGAATCCGTTTATGCTGGCCCAAAACGCGATGTCCTATGTGCATGCGACGCTGCCGGTGGCGTCGGGCGAGCCGCTGTGGATCTACAGCAAAGAACGACGTCATGTTAAATTTGTCCATGAAGACACGGGCAGCGCGGTCGGCGGTTTGACGGGTGGCGACGGCTGGCAGCTGGTCGGCGTCGGCGGAAAGGACGATGTCGTCATTGGCAGCGTTTTGTCTGGTTGGCAGTGGGAACATGGCAAGTGGGGTGTATTGGAAAATCATGATGGTTTTGTGACGCTTTCGGCGAATCATGGGTATTTCATTTACAAGGATGCCGGTGATGTGAATGTCATCCCATTGGGCTGGATTCGTCAATATTTCAACGGTGAGGATTTCCAGGCTGACGGAGATGCGGACGGCGACGGCCTGACGAATCTGGAGGAATACCAGAAGGGGACGGATCCGGTCAAAATGGACACGGACGGCGATGGCATGACGGATGGCTGGGAAGTTCGGAATGGAAAGAATCCGCTGAATCCGAATGACATCGATCCGGAGATGAAAACGGCTCGTTATCTGGTCGTGGATCTGTCCGGCGGGCCGAATGCGGTAAGCTATCCGGTGCGGTATTCCGCGACGGGGCCGGATTTAAATGACGACACCTGCCGCACGACTGAGCTGTGGCTGCGGAGGATTCCGAAAGGGACGTTCGTCATGGGGTCGCCGGAGGACGAAGTGGGGCGGTTCAGCAACGAGACGCAGCATGAAGTGACGTTGACGCAGGACTACTATATCGGCGTTTTCGAATGCACCCAGAGGCAGTGGGAACTGGTCATGGGAAACAATCCGTCGACTTACAAAGGCGATGGACGCCCGGTGGAATATGTCTCCTACTACACGGTTCGCGGAAGTGAGGAAGGAAGCGGCTGGCCTTATCACCGACGAGTCGATGCCACGTCCTTCATGGGGAGATTACGTTCGAAGACTGGTTGCACCTTCGATCTTCCGACGGAGGCCCAGTGGGAATACGCCTGCCGCGCAGGCACGACGACCGCCCTGAATTCGGGGAAGAACGCGACATCGACTGGATCCGACGCGGCTATGGACGAATTGGGGCGATATTATTACAACCAATCGGACGGCAAGGGCGGCTACACTTCGGGGCACACGACGGTCGGCAGCTACCGACCGAACGCCTGGGGGCTTTACGACATGCACGGAAACGTTTATGAATTGTGTCTGGACTGGCTTGGCAGTTACGGGACGGCGTCCGTGGAGGATCCATTCGGGCCAACGACAGGCTCGTACCGCGTGGGGCGCGGTGGAAGCTGGCGTTACTACGTGCTAGACTGCCGTTCGGCGGACCATCGATATGGCAGCATCCCATCGCACGGTAACAACTATCTGGGTTTTCGCATTGTCTGCCAGAATCAGCAGAATATATATGATATTACTGTTGAAAATGGCAGGGCAGACAAGACAATGGCATTTCATGGTGATGAAGTGACCATTACGGCTGATGAGGCTGGTGATGGGATGGTGTTTGAGAAATGGGTGTCCGATGATGTGGATTTTACAGATGCCACGGCAACCACGACATCGTTTATCATGCCCGCACGTGATGTGACCGTTACGGCGACATATGTTTCCATTGGGGCTGTGGTGCGGACTGTTGATGGCGCAAATGTTACGCTTTATGTAAAGCCGCCTAAAGGTACGGTAAGCTGGGAGATTATGGAGGATATTCCGCCAGAAGTTGTTCCGACGATAACGAGCTCTATTGCCAACGGCAGGTGGCTTAGGGATGCATATACGTTGGAATGGAACGGCCTGGGAGACAGCGCGGTTACATTGTCCTACACCCTTGCCGGAGACATTGGAGCCTATAATCTCCATGGGTATGCGATGATGGAGATGACGGATGATTTTTTAGGATTAACCGTCATGGGGGATGAGGAGGTCTTTATTGAAGAGCAAGAGGAAAAATACACGATTACTGTTGTAAATGGAATCGCTGAGCAATATGATGCCTTTGCGGGTGAACTGGTCATGATTATGGCGGATGATTTGGGCGAGAGCGCTGTGTTTGACAGGTGGAACGCCGAGGGGGTGGAGTTTGAAAATGACACTGCCTTTATAACATCGTTCATTATGCCTGCACATGATGTTACGGTAACGGCAACGTATGTTGATGAGACCCTCCATGAAGACGCAATGTATCTGGTCGTGGATTTGTCCGGAGGCCCGAATGCGGAGAGCTATCCCGTGATGTATTCAAAGGCCGGACCTGATTTATCTGATGACACATGTCGCACAACGCAATTATGGCTGCGGAGGATTCCGAAGGGGACGTTCACCATGGGCTCGCCGGAGGATGAAGTGGGGCATCGAAGCACTGAGACGCAGCATGAGGTGACGTTGACGCAGGACTACTACATCGGCGTGTTCGAATGCACGCAGAAGCAGTGGGAGCTGGTCATGGGGAGCAATCCATCTAGCTATCAAGGTGATTGCCGTCCCGTGGAAAACGTCTCGTACAACATAATCCGCGGAACCGGCGCACAGGCGGGGGCGGGCTGGCCAACGTACGGTCATGCGGTGGATGCATCATCGTTCATGGGCAAGTTGCAGGCGAAGACCGGATTGGTGTTCGATTTGCCGACGGAGGCCCAGTGGGAGTCCGCCTGCCGTGCGGGTACGATAACCGCCCTGAATTCGGGAAAGAATCTGACGAATACTGGACAGGATGACGCCATGGATGAAGTCGGACGGTATTCTTACAACAAATCAGACGGCAAGGGCGGCTATTCGCAGCACACGACGGTCGGCAGCTACCTGCCGAACGCCTGGGGGCTATATGACATGCATGGGAATGTATATGAATGGTGCCTGGACTGGTATAATGGCAGTTATGGAATAGCCGCAGTGTCGGATCCGGTCGGCCCGAATACGGGCTCGTACCGCGTGCTGCGCGGCGGCGGCTGGGGCTACTACGCGCAGAGCTGCCGTTCGGCGTACCGGTCCTACTACTACTACCCGTCGAACAGCAGCAGCTTCATCGGTTTCCGCGTCCTCTGCCTGCCCCGTCAGGATTTATATGTCGTTGTCGATTTGTCCGGCGGGGCGGACGCGGCGAGCTATCCTGTGCGCTATACAAACACGGCACCGGATCTGGACGACGACACGTGTCGCACGACGGAGCTGTGGCTGCGGAAGATCCCGAAGGGGGCGTTCATCATGGGCTCGCCTGAGGATGAAGTGGGGCGTCAAAGCAACGAGACGCAGCATGAGGTGACGCTGACGCAGGACTACTACATCGGCGTGTTCGAATGCACCCAGAAGCAGTGGGAGCTGGTCATGGGGAGCAATCCATCTAGCTATCAAGGTGATTGCCGTCCCGTGGAAAAAGTCTCGTACAACACGATCCGTGGAACAGGCTCGCAGGCCGGAGAGGGCTGGCCAACATACGGCCATGCGGTGGATGCGACGTCCTTCATGGGCAAACTCCAGGCGAAGACAGGATTGACATTCGATCTACCGACGGAGGCCCAGTGGGAGTACGCCTGCCGTGCGGGAACGACATCCGCCCTCAATTCGGGGAAGAATCTGAC
>JAEEGL010204902.1_pt1 | contig 16485 bp, 7 predicted proteins | sample 9134231 | NCBI WGS metagenome assembly JAEEGL01 (sample SAMN16246548, study PRJNA631951) | gut metagenome | biome: gut microbiome; feature: rumen; material: fiber-attached | host: Bos | place: Iran: Karaj | collected 2018-10
ATGGTGACTATAGCCGCAACATGCAGTCGAACAGTAACATCAATGCCAGCCTGAGCTACGACTTCGGTTGGAACAATATCTTGAAAGGTTTGAAGTTGAAGTTCTCTTATTCAAAGAGTATTAACACTGATAAGACCAATGAATATGGTTCAGCTTTCGACATCTACCAGATGACTTCTCGTTTCGGCAGTGGAGCACATCTTTATACACCTGTTTCCGATGCTGACGATTTGGATGCTTACTATGCTTCAAGTAATTTCAACAAGATTACGACGAACAACGGTGACTATCTGAGCCGTTCTATGATTCGTACGGATAATTATCAGATTAACTTCACTGCTCAGTATAGCCGTGAATTTGGCCAGCACTCAATTAATGGTCTGTTCTCTATTGAGAAATCTGAGGCAGAGAGTGAGTATTTGGTAGGTCAGGTTACTCAGCCTTACGAGTTTACCAGTGGCCAGTCAAACTCTGCAACAGGCGAGCAGAGCACAACGTTCACCCGTTCGGAGAGTGGTACGCTGTCGTATATCGGTCGTATCAACTATGCCTATGCAAGTCGTTACCTCTTTGAGTTCTTGCTTCGTGCTGATGCTTCTACTAAGTTCGCTCCCGAGAACTACTGGGGTACCTTCCCGGCAATCTCTGCAGGTTGGGTAGTCAGCGAAGAGCCTTGGTTCCAGAATACCAAGTGGTTGAAGTGGGTTGACTTCTTTAAGATTCGCGCCAGCTGGGGTCTGACTGGTCGTGACAATACCGCTGCTTGGCAGTGGATGAAGGTGTATGCACTGGATGCTAACCGCGGTGTTGTATTCGGTGAAGGAACCCAGAACGATTCTGGTCGTCGTATTACTATCAACAAGAACAACTCTGCCGTAAATCCCGATGTTCACTGGGACAAGTCATACAAGACCAATATCGGTTTTGATTTCCAGGTGCTGAACAAACGATTGGCTTTCAACTTTGACTATTATTATGAGAAAAACCGTGAGATGTTGTTGAACCTCTCACAGGATATTCCTGCAACCATCGGTACTCAGTCAGCAGCAATGAACCTTGGTGAGATTAACAACTGGGGTTGGGAGCTTGGTATTACTTGGCGTGATAAGATTGGTAAAGACTTCAAATATAAGATTGGTTTGAACACAGGTTACCATGATAATGAGGTTCTGAATATGGACTGGGAAACAGAGTATCTATATCGCCAAATCACTCCGGGTAGTCGTACTGACATTGGTACATGGGGTATGCAGTGCATTGGCATGTTCCGCAGCTATCAGGATATCGAAGAGTACTTTGAGCGTTACATGAAGAAGGACGACGGAACATATGGTACCTATATGGGACTGACTAAGGATGCTGTTCGCCCAGGTATGTTGATTTATAAAGATGTACGTGGCGCAAAGGGACTTGGCGAACCTGATCATGTGGTAGATAAGGACGACGACCAAGTTTGTCTGTCTAAACGTAATAATCCATATGGATTCACCATCAACTTGAATGCAGAATGGAAAGGTCTCTCGCTGACTACTCAGTTTAATGCAAGCTGGGGTGGTTATACCACTTTGCCTTCTCAGGCAATAGGAATTTCTTCAGGCTCTAATATCGAATACTACAATATGCCTTCGTTCTGGAATGTTGACAATATGTATTCCTACTCTGACGTGATTGCTAAGGACGCTAATGGCAACGACTATTATCTGGTAAAGGCTAACCACGACGCCTACTATCCTAACTTGGGTTATAGTGTCAACAGTGTTGCCTCTACTTTCTGGCGCATCAGCGCTGCATCAGTACGAATCACTCGTCTGACTTTGGCATATTCACTGCCTAAAGAATGGTTTAAGAGAGTAGGTATCAAGAGTGCTCGTATAAACGTGACGGGTCAGAACCTGATTAATTTCTATAATCCTTATCCTGATAAATTCATGAGCTCAATGGCTGGTACCTATGGCACATATCCCAACTTGCGTTCATGGACGGTAGGTGTCAACTTGTCATTCTAAGTTATCACGATTTAAGAAAAAACGATTATGAAAAAGACAATAAAATATCTTAGCATTGGTTTGACCGTTGCTGTAGCACTTTCCTCATGTAGTGACCAGTTTCTCGAGGACAAGAAAAACTATGACAATGCACAGTCAGACATCTATAATTATTATAGTGGAGCAAGTGCTCGACTGGCTGACCTTTATAGTTGGTGTTTGCCAAGCGTAGGGGATGTGGCATGGAATAACCCATCAATGGGTAGCAACGATATATGCGCAAAGGCTACTGAAGAATACTCAGGATTGAGCGATTTGGTAGATCCAGAAATAACACTTGTCTCAAACTCTCAGACAAATAGTGTTCCTGATTATTTTCAACAGCAACAGAACAATATTCAGACCGCTGTTTATGGACGTATTCGTAACGTGAACGATTGTATTGAAGGCATAACAGCAGGAACGTTGCCTGATGAGCAGAAGAAAGAATTGTTGGGTCAAGCTTATTTCCTACGTGCTTGGTGCTATTACAATCTGTTCAAATGGTATGGCGGTGTTCCCTTGGTAAAGAAAACAGCAGATCCTGTTGCTGAGAATGTTACGCCTCGTTCTACATCAAAGGAAACAATGGAATTTATTTTAGAGGACCTTACAACAGCATTTAATATGCTAGGTACCAAAGAAATGAAATCTACCGACTATGGTCGCGTCAGCGGTGGTACTGCATTGGCATTGAAAGGACGTGTATTGTTGTTGTGGGCTAGTCCTTTATTTAATCGAGCCAATGACGTGTCTCGTTGGACGAAGGCTTATGAGACGATGAAAGCTGATTTGGAAAATATCAATGCTTGCGGCTATGGACTTTATACAACGAACTCTTCAGGTGCTGTCGGTGGTGCTTTTGCTGAGCAGTTCCTCCAGTCTACTTTCAACAAGGAAGCCGTCTTTATGACGCTTTATAATCAGGTTGCTAACGACGATGGTCTCGACACCCAGAAGAATAATGCTTGGGAGCGTGGTATTCGTCCCAGCAATACTGGTGGCAGTGGTAAGACTGCTTCTGCTTACCTAATCAATCTGTTCCCGATGAAAGATGGCCGCCGTCCAGGCAACCTGGCTGATGAGAATGTAAACGGTAAGGATAATTATACCTGGCTCGAAAAATCATCAAAGACTTATAATCCAGAATTCCCATTCATTGATCGCGATCCTCGTTTCTACCATACTTTCGGATTCCCCGGTTTCCGTTGGGCATATAGCGGTGATGCCAGTTTGAAAGACGAACGTAATCCTAGTGACGGTGCCAACTACACGCTGTGGAACTATGTATGGTATGTTGACAAGGATGATGAGGGCAACATTGATAGTGGAAACTCCTATGGTGCTGACAACCTGTTCTCCAGCAAGTGTGGTGTCTATGTCCGCAAGAAGAGCGACGATCTGGATATCAACACGAAGCCGTTGTATCAGTATATGGCAACCTATACCAAGGGGGCTGCTCCTTTCTTCTCAGCAGCTCCTCTGATTGAGATTCGCTATACCGAGGTCATTATGAATCTTGCAGAGGCAGCTTGCATGGCTGGTCATATGGATGAGGCAGTTGAGATCCTGAAGCAGATTCGTGCTCGTGTTGGCTACACAGCGGATAACAACTATGGCTTGCAGGCTGATCTTGCTTCTGATAAGGCCACATGTATGAGTGCTATCCTCTATGAACGCCAAATAGAGTTCGCTTACGAAGGCAAGCGTTTCGACGATATGCGCCGTTGGTTGCTCTTCGACGGTGGTGTTAATTTTAGTTCTATCCCTGGAGCACCTTCAACATGGCGACTCTCTGGTGAGATTATCAATACCTGTCAATGGCTGGGCGTAGAGCCTCTCAATGGTCAGGCTCGTTATAACATAGAGTTCCGTACAGCTAATAAGTATGGTGTCGGCGGTAAAACGCAGGAGGCTGCCAGCGACCCATTGGTAAAGAATAATGTTGTTCGTCCTGCTGGTGTTGACTTGCGTTTGGCTGACCAATTGGATGATCAACTTACAACTTTGAAGACTTGGTATACCAACAACCTGAAGTTCCAGCGTAAGCGTGGTGATGGCTACTATTCGACAGGTGTAAACGAAGGTCAGGACAAGTATGTTGACTTCAAGGCTAAGTATTATTTCTTTGGTCTTAGCAGTGGTGCTCAGTCTGGTAATAAGGCTTTGCCTCAGACAATCGGTTGGGAAGCAACTCATAACGAGGCAACCTTCGACCCACTCGCTGAGTAATCCCAAAACACATAGCTCTCTATCGGATGCATCGTAATGGTGCATCCGTTTTTTTTGACAAAGAAGTTACTAATTGCCGTCCTATTGCAAAAAAATGAGAAAAAGATGTCAGTTTTTTGTGGTTTTTCCAAAATTATTACTACTTTTGCAGTGACAAACTACACATACTGCAAACTACTAAAAAAAATATCGAAGAGATGGAAGACTTCTCTAGACTTTACGACAAGCACATCGACGGCCTCTTCGCCTTTGGTTCAAAGTTCATGACCGACCGCGAGGCCCTAAAAGACTGTATTCAAGATGTATTTGTAAAACTGTTCACACGCAAGGACGGCCTCAGCAACATCAGCAACATCGAGAGTTACCTTTATATCTCGCTGCGCAACCGCATCAACGACGAGTTTCGTCGCAATAACAAACTCTGCGACAGTGAGATTACTGATGCCTGCATGCAGGTAATCGCCGAAGCAGATGAATACAACCGTGAGCAGATGGAGCACAGCCAATCACTCTCCGACAGCGTAGCAACGTTTTTCGACAAACTATCACCCCGTCAGCGACAGATCATCAATCTCTATTACTTAGAGCATCTCAAATACGATGACATCTGCCGCATCATGGGCATCAACTACCAGAGTGTGCGTAACCTGATGCACCGAAGCATCAGTCGACTCCGTGAATATGCAGGACAGATGACGCAGGCCCAATAAAAGCCTTGCTCTTTCATTGGTTACACCAATGCCATTATTCCGTCTTAAGATAAAACAGGAGATAATGGCAACAAAAAGAAAAACCAAAACGAAAGAACGCTTCTTTTCTTTTATCCCGTCTCTCCAGCCTCTTTCCAAAGAAGAAAAGGAAGAGCTGAAGATGCGGATTGTTGTTGCTATCCGCCAATCGGTAGCAACAAACTAGAGATAACCCTAATCAGATATGAACAAACTGCGTATTACACTTATTTTTGTTTTAGCATGCGTCTTCTCATGCCAAGATGTCTTGATGGCACAAGAGCGCTACCAGGTGGGAGTCTGCGACTGGATGATACTGAAACGTCAGAAACTGGGCGAGTTCCAGCTCGCCAAGGACTTGGCATGTGACGGTGTAGAGATGGACATGGGTGGACTCGGCAAGCGTGAGATGTTCGACAACAAGATGCGTGACCCGAAGGCTGCTGCCTTTTTCAAACATATTGCTGATAGTCTTGGTATCCGTATCGGTGCCATCGCCATGAGCGGTTTCTACGGGCAGGACCTGACCCAGCGTGACAACTATCTTGCCTTGATGGAAGACTGTTTCGAGACCATGAAGCGCATGGGAAATGTTAAGGTTGCCTTCCTGCCTTTAGGTGGATGCGGCAATGACTGGACTACCAATAAGACGAAGCGCAAAGAAATTGTCAATCGCCTCCATGCCATCGGTGAGGCTGCTAAGACACATGGCGTTGTAGTCGGCATCGACACGCCATTGGATGCTGCCGGCAATCTGAAACTGTTGAAGGATGTCAAGAGTAATGGTATTGCCATCTTCTATAAGTGGCAGACTATCATAGAGAACGGCTGGGACATCGTCAAGGACATGAAGAAGTTGGGTGCCAGAAATATCTGTGCCATCCATGCCTCGAATACCGACAGTCTTTGTCTACGTAACGACCCTGCCATCAATCTGCCACTCATCAAAAAGGCCCTCGACGAGATGCGCTGGAATGGATGGCTGTTTGTAGAACGTAGCCGTGACGTAAAGATAGTACATAATGTCAAGATGAACTATGGCAACAACGTCATGTATCTGAAAGAGACCTTTAACTCCTACCCTGCCCCCAAGGTATCCCTCGACAGTACTGGAAGAGACAGCAAGTATGTAGAAACCATCATCGGACGTGCCCGGAAAGCCACTGATGAGTTAGGCATCACATGGACCCCTCTTGGACAGAATGTACAGAACATCATTGCCAACCGCTATTTCAAACTCAACGACATCTATGCCGAGCGTGACTCCGTGAAGAAGACGGACAAGAAACTCGCTGAGGCACAGTGTGACTCGAAACTGTACCGTTCCCACTTCGGTTTCGACGCCGATCTGTCGATGTACCTGAAGCCACAGGAGATAGAAAAAGTCAAGGACGCGATGACTTTCAACGTATTGAAAGTAACCTATGAAGCACATTGTGACATGATTCCTACCCTGAAGGATGAGGAGAAGGCACAGATTCTTGCCTGGCTGATAGAAGCACGTGAACTTGCCATCGATGCAGAGAGTTCGAAGAAGAAACATGAGGTGTTTGGTAAATACAAGGGACGCATCAACAACTACCTGACGAAACGGGGCTATGACTTGGTCAAAGAGCGTGAGGCATGGTATGAAAGAATAAAAGCAAGAGGAGGAAAGATATGAGAAAAATGATTGTTGCCATCATGCTGTGCTGCACGACTGCAGCAACGGCACAGGGACTGACAGACATGAGTAACAGTCGTCAGGCCCAGATGAAGAACACCCCAATGGGAGCCGTCCAATGGACTGGCGGTTTTTGGGGTGACCGTTTCAACATGCTTTCCACCACAGGAATCTGGGACATGTGGGACACATGGAACACGCCATGGGAGACCATCGACAACATGGGGCTGCACGGCAGTAATGGTTTCCGCAACTTTGAAGTGGCAGCAGGAACAGTGAAAGGCAAGCACCATGGTCCTCCTTTCCACGACGGTGATATGTATAAATGGTTGGAGGCATGTGCCACCGTCTATGCCATCACCAAGGACCCGAAGATTGACGCCTTGATGGATAAGTTCATCGAGCAGGTGGCACTCGCCCAGCGTAACGACGGATACATCCATACGCCCGTCGTCATCTCTGAACGTAATGCAGGCATTGACTCACATGCCAATACGGAGAATGCTGCTGGTATTGAGATTGGCAAAGACCAGAAACACGCTTTTGCTTCGCGCCTGAACTTCGAGACCTACAACCTTGGCCACCTCATGACTGCAGGTATCATTCACAAGCGTGCTACGGGCAAGACCACCCTTTTCGAGTGTGGCAAGAAGGCTGCTGACTTCCTCTACAACTTCCTGACCAACGATGCTGCAGAGCTCTCGCGCAATGCCATCTGCCCCAGCCACTACATGGGTGCTGCCGAGATGTATCGCGAGACTGGAGACGAGAAATACCTCACGCTGGCCAAGGGCTTGATTGCCATTCGCGACAGCGTGACCAATGGCGAGGATCATAACCAGGACCGCCATAAGTTCCGCGACCAATATGAGGCGATGGGACATGCCGTTCGTGCCAACTACCTCTATGCGGGTGTTGCCGACCTCTATGCCGAGACGGGTGAGGAACAGCTGATGAAGAATCTCTCTGCTATCTGGGATGACATCATCCAGCATAAGATATACATCATGGGCGGTTGCGGTGCTCTCTACGATGGAGTTTCTCCTGACGGAACCACTTACAACCAACCTTCCATCCAACAGATTCATCAGGCATATGGACGCCAGTTCCAGTTGCCTCAGGAGGCTGCCCATAATGAGATATGTGCACAAATTGGCATGATGCTTTTCTCATGGCGCTTGTTCCAGACCACGGGCGACGGCAAGTACATCGACAACATCGAGAACGAACTGTATAACGGTATCCTTTCGGGTATTTCCCTCGATGGTAAAGACTTCTTCTATACGGAGGCACTGCGTCGCACAAAGGAGTTCCCATATGTGATGCGATGGCCTAAGCACCGTCAGCATTACATCACCTGCTTCTGCTGTCCACCAAATACCTTGCGCACTCTCTGTCAGGCACAGGAATATGCTTATGCCGTCAACGAAAACACACTCTACGTTAACCTTTACGGTCAGAATGCTTTGAAAACCAAAGACCTGGAAGTAGAACAGCAGACCAACTACCCCTGGGACGGCAAGATCACAATGATTGTCAAGAAGGCCAAGACACTCTCCAAGGTTGTCCTTCACAAACCCAACTGGTGCGACAAATACAGCGTAAAGATAAATGGCGAACCAGCTGATCTGACCATCTCCCGAAAATGGAAGAAAGGAGATGTCATCAAGGTTAACTTTGACATGCGCCCCCGACTGATAGAGGCGAATCCATTGGTTGAGGAGGCTAAGAATCAGGTGGCTGTCCAGCGCGGCCCCATCGTATACTGTCTCGAAGGCGAGGATATCGAGGGCGGCTACCGTATCAATGATATAGCCATTCCTGCTAACATACAGTTTACAGAACAGAAGATGACAATCAGTGGGCATGAGATGACGGCATTGGAAGGTGAGGCTGTCCTTGTGAATCAGGAGAAATGGGACAACCAGACACTCTATCGAGAGGTCCATCCCACTGCTAAGAAAAAAGTAAAGATACGACTAATTCCCTATTATGCCTGGGACAACCGGGGCATTCAGGACATGTCTCTCTGGTTGCCATTAGCTCGATAACATTATGAGAAAATTCACCATCATCCTATTAGGTTTATTAATTAGGGGCGCATCAGCATATGCGTCCCTATCGGACTTTTATATAACGCCTGACTCCTCCTTGGCAGAGACCATACAGAAGGCCCGTGAAGCCAAGAGGTTAGGACAGGCTTCGGCAGTAATTATCCATCTGAGTGCTGGTACCTATTACCTCTATGAGCCATTGCGGCTGCGCCCAGAGGACAGTGGACTGACAATACAAGGAGAGAATGCTGTCATCAGTGGCGGCATGGAGATTAAGAACTGGAAAAAAGAGGGAAAGTTCATGGTGGCTGACGTTCCCGACTTCAATGGTCGTCCCATCGACTTCCGCCAATTATGGGTCAACGGAAAGAAAGCAACAAGAGCCCGTGATGTGAATGACTTTGAACAGATGCATCGCATCATGACCTACGACAAGAAAAAACAAGTGTTGTGGGTGCCCAAGAAGGCAGTTACCAATATTTTAAAGGCTCCATATGCAGAAATGGTACTCCATGAGATGTGGTGTACTTCTAACTTGCGCATCAAGAGCATCACCGTAGAGGGTGATTCTGCTGCCGTCCGCTTCCACAATCCAGAGGCAGCTATACAGTTCAAACACCCATGGCCTTCCCCGATGACTCCCAATACTGGGCATCCGTCCCCGTTCTATCTGACAAATGCCAAGGAACTACTTGACGAACCTGGAGAATGGTATCATGATATACGCGAAAATAAACTGTATTACATGCCTCGCAAAGGAGAAATCATCAGCGAAGCTATTGTCCCTATTCAAGAGACATTGGTAGATATTATCGGTTCTGCAGAACATCCCGTGCGTAATATCAACATCAAGGGCATTACTTTCAGTCATACCACATGGATGCGACCCAGCGAGAAAGGACATGTGCCCTTGCAGGCTGGTATGTATCTGACGGAGGCTTACAAGTTGCGTCCGCAGATTGACCGCCCCAACAACCACAAGCTCGATAACCAAGGATGGCTCGGACGTGCCGATGCTGCTGTGGAACTGCGCTATACTGAGGACATCAACTTCGAGGGTTGCCGTTTCGAACATCTCGGAGGCTCTGGTCTGGACTATGTCATTTCCTGTCGTCGTGGTACGACAACCAACTGTGTCTTTACCGACATTGCCATGAATGGCTACGTCTGCGGCTCTTTCTCTCCAGAAGGACTGGAAACACATCTGCCCTACCAACCTACGGACTTTCGTGAAGTTTGTAGCGGACAGACTATCGAGCAGTCAGAGTTCTATAATGTCACCAATGAAGACTGGGGATGTGTTGCCATCGCTGCCGGTTATGTCAGTGGCATCACTATTGACCACAATACAATCCACGACGTTTCCTACACCGGCATCAGTCTCGGTTGGGGATGGAACCGAGATCTCGCCTGTATGAAGGATAACAAGGTACATGCGAACCTTATCTATAACTATGCACAGCACATGTACGACTGTGCAGGTATCTATACCCTGGGGAACCAGCCTGGCACTGTCATATCAGAGAATGTGGTACGCGACATTGCCAAACCGAGTTATGTACACGACCCGAATCACTGGTTCTACCTTTATACTGACGAAGGATCTTCCAACATCACCATCCGTGACAACTGGACTCCAGAGGAGAAATACCTCCAGAATGCCAACGGTCCCGGCAATGTCTGGGAAAATAATGGACCACAGGTAAACGAACAGATCAAAAACAATGCAGGAAAGAGATAAAGCAACATGGATATGGTACCCTGGCGATTTTGAAATATGGTTGGGGAATATCTTCAACAATCGTCGGACTGAACGGGGAGCGATGTTTCCTCCATTCTGGAAACAGGACTCACACTACGTGACAGTGGAGTTCTCTCGTGAGTTTAATCTCGAACATGAGGAAACAATTACCATTGCCTGCGAAGGACAGTTCAACCTCGCCCTCGACGGAAAGCTGCAGTTTGGACAGCCCAAGACGTTTATGGTGCCTGCAGGCAAGCACAAATTGAATCTAAAGGTATGGAATCAAGCAACTCCCCCTGCCCTCTTCATCGAAAGCGAAACCATCCATACGGATTCCACTTGGCTTGCCACCTATGAAGATAAAATATGGATTGACGAGAACGGTGTTGCCCATGGCTCCGGCATCTACGTACCAGCCGCCTCTTGGAACTTCGACACCATCGAAACACCTCCCTCACGATATCAGCTGGTGCGTAGCGAATGCCGTCCTGTTTGTTGTGACATAGTCGCATCAAACGGAACCCTCTATGACTTCGGAAAAGAGACCTTCGGTTACCTAAAAATCAAGAACCTCCAGGGCACACTCCACATCTACTATGGCGAAAGCCGCGAGGAAGCCCTCGACAAAGAACACTGCGAAACCCTCGACGTACTCTCTTGTCCGCTATGTCGCGACATTATCGCGACCTCTAAAGCCTTCCGTTTTGTCTATATCGAGGTAGAAGAAGGCACCACCTTCGACGAAGTCTTGATGGACTACGAATACGCTCCCTTCAACAAGGAAAGAAGTGGTTCATTCCGTTGCTCTGACGAACTGTTGAACGACATATGGGACACTGCAGCCTATACCATGGATCTTACCACCCGTGAGTTTTTCATGGACGGTATCAAGCGTGACCGATGGACATGGAGTGGTGATGCCATCCAGTCATATCTGATGAACTACTACCTCCGCTTCGACACAGAGTGTGTGAAGCGCACCATCCGCCAGTTACGAGGTAAAGACCCTGTTACAGCACATATCAATACCATTATGGACTATACGTTCTATTGGTTTAAGTCCATCCACGACTACTACCTGTATACTGCCGACCTGGACTTCGTCCGTGAGATGTGGCCCCGTATGGTGACTCTCATGGACTATGTAGAAAAACGTCTGAACGATGATGGTATGGCAGAGGGGCAACCCGACGACTGGATATTCGTGGACTGGGTAGACTTCCCCATGCACAAGCGTGGAATACTATGTTTCGAACAAATCCTGCTCATGAAGGCGATGGAGACCATGGCACTATGTGCCAAACTTCTGGGTATCAACAAGAGCGACTACCGCGTAAAGGCCGAGGAACTTCGCAACAAGATTAAGCAGACCTTCTGGAGTTATGAGCGTAAAGCATATTATCACGCTATCGAAGAGGGGAAGATGAATCAACAAATCACTAAGTTCCCCAATATGTTTGCCATCCTCTACGGATTAGCTTACGAGGAAGAGCGCCATGAGATCATGCAGAGTGTAATGCTCAACCCGGCCATCGACCCCATCACTACACCTTACATGCGTTTCTATGAACTGGAAACACTCTGCATAGATGGTTTGCAGACGCAAGTGCTACAGGAGATACGCAACTACTGGGGCGGTATGCTTCGTGAGGGTGCCACCTCGTTCTGGGAGAAATACAACCCTGAAGAGACGGGGACGCAACACCTTGCCATGTATGGACGACCTTACGGCAAGAGTCTCTGTCATGCCTGGGGAGCCAGTCCAATCTACCTAATCGGCAAGTATTACTTAGGAGTGCAACCTACCAAACCTGGCTACGAGGAGTATACCGTCAAACCCATTCTAGGTGACCTAGAATGGATGGAAGGAGACGTTCCAACTCCTTTCGGCAAGATACATGTGACGATGAGCCAACATGAGGTGACCATCTATAGTGACGGTGGACAAGGTATCCTGATAATGGGTGAGAAAACAATAGAAATTCCTGCAAAACAAGAAATAAAAATAGGTCTATGATCAAGAAACTGATATTCGCACTGTGTCTGTTGAATACACCAGTCACCTATGCAAAGGTAAAAGTCAAGAACGTGAGTCCGCAGACCAACTATGCCGCCAGTCTATTGACAGAAAAGGAAGGTAAGTTCAACGTGTCTATTGAAGTGGCTGACAACGGTGAGGCAGAAGGGTTCACACTTCTCAAAAAAGACAAGCAGGTCCGCGTTATCGGCAACGATGGCGCTGGTGCGATCTATGGTGTCAACAAATTATTAGAACTATTGCGTGAAGACCCCACACTCAGCAACCTGACTGCACAGAGCGAGGTGCCACAAATGAAACTACGAGGTGCCTGTGTAGGACTGCAGAAGACTGTGTATCTGCCAGGTCATCGTGTCTACGAATATCCCTATACCCCTGAGAGCTTCCCCTGGTTCTATGACAAGGCTTTGTGGATTAAGTATCTGGATTTACTCGCGGAAAACAATATGAATACGGTCTATCTCTGGAACGGTCATCCCTTTGCCTCCCTAGTGAAACTCAAAGACTATCCCTTTGCCCCAGAGGTTGATGATGCCACGATGGCAAAGAACCAGGAGATGTTCGGTTTTCTCGTCGACGAGGCTGACCGACGCGGAATCCGTGTCATTCAGATGTTCTATAATATCATCCTCAGCAAGCCCTTTGCAGACCACTACGGATTGAAGACACAGGATCGCAACCGTCCTATCACCCCGTTGATTGCCGACTACACCCGTAAGTCTATAGCCGCCTTCATCGAGAAATATCCGAAGGTGGGGTTCCTGATATGTCTCGGTGAGGCGATGTCGGGTATCGACAACGACATCAAATGGATGACGGAGACGGTGATTCCTGGTATCAAGGACGGTCTGAAGGCATCAGGACGTACAGACATACCACCTATCATCCTCCGCAACCACGACACCGATGGTCCTGCTGTACTGAAAGCCTCTCTCCCACTCTATTCGAATATCTACACGATGAACAAATACACGGGGGAGTCACTGACGACCTATGAGCCGGGCGGTCCTTGGGGGGAGACACATCGCCAACTGGCTGCTGCGGCTCCTATCCATATCGATAATGTACATATCCTTGCCAACCTGGAGCCCTGGCGGTGGTCGTCACCAGCCTTTACCCAAAAAGCCGTCCAAGCCATGCACCGTGTGCATCACTCGAAGGGACTGCATCTCTATCCACAGGCTTCCTACTGGGACTGGCCTTATACAGCAGATAAGCTACCCAACGGAGAACGCTTGTTACAGATTGACCGAGACTGGATGTGGTACCGTGTCTGGGGACGCTATGCATGGAACTGTGACCGTGGAAAAGATCAGACCTACTGGAAAAAAGAGTTAGCAGATTACTATGGCATCGACACCACTGCTGCAGGTCACTTGCTCAATGCCTATGATGAAGCAGGCGAGATAGCGCCTAAGCTACTTCGACGCTTTGGCATCACAGAGGGTAACCGCCAGACCTTATTGCTTGGTATGACGATGGGTGAACTGGTGAATCCCTACAAATATACTATTTATCCTGGCTTTTATGAAAGTTGCGGACCACAGGGTGAGAAACTCATTGAATATGTCGAGAAAGAATGGAAACACGAACAGCATGTAGGCGAACTGCCATTGGACATTGCCATGCAGTGTGTCACCCATGGTGAGCTGGCATGTTCAGCAATCTCAAAAGTTGCTCCCCTTCCTACTCGCCACCAAGAAGAATTCCAGCGTCTGGGTATAGATTTGCAATGTTACCGATTATTTGCCCAATCCTTCTATTACAAAGTATTGGCTGCACAGCAGGTTTTGAACTACAAATGGTCAAAGGACATCAACTGGCTCGACCGCGCCGTTCCGCTATTAGAAATGAGTGTGGCAGCATGGCAACAATTGGCTCAAATCACAGACCTGACCTACCTCTATGCCAATTCCATGCAGACAGCTCAGCGCCGCATTCCTGTAGGTGGTGACAACGAAAAAATGAAGACTTGGAGTGAACTGGCTAAAGTCTATCAGGAAGAACTCGATGCCTTCAAAGAAAATATCGAGAAGCTGAAACACCCTGTAACACAGACGGATGTCAAAATACAGGCTGCCACCGCCGCTAATGTCACTATTCTCTCACCTCTCACCACTCACCTCACACCTCTAAAGAAAGGTGCCATTCTTTTCGAGAATCGTCCAGATACACCCATAGACAGTTTGGCGCCAGAGTTGGTTGGTCTGCAGGCCTTGGTATTGAATCGCGATAGCACACGTATTGTGGGGACTACAATCGAGTTTGAATGCGACAAACCAGTCAAAGTACTTGTTGGTCTCTTTAAGGATGACGATCCCAAGTGGGCCAAAGCTCCTAAGTTGGAGATTGATGCCACGGGTAATGAATACGGACAAGCTGAGCCTGTATTGAGTAACGCCATCAGTATCGTGCAGATGCCCAAAGTAAATATCCACACCTATTCGCTCCCCGCTGGTCGTCATTCCTTGCGACTCCCCAAAGGAATACTGATTGTAGCAGGCTTCACAAACGATAACATCAAACCTCGTGACTGTGGCCTCAATGGTCCGTCGAGCGAAGTAGACTGGCTGTTCCAAAAGTAAAAGCATGAGAAAAGGTATATTGTTCTTATGGATGCTGCTGACATCAGCCGTCTATGGTCAGCAGATTTCTCAGGAAGAGATGCTGCACATCTACCAAGAGGTGCGCACCCCCTATAAATATGGTATGGTGGTTGCTCCTACAGACAACTACCACAAGATAGATTGCCCGACGGTGTTCCGAGAAGGTGACAAATGGTTGATGACCTACGTTGTCTATAATGGCAAGGACGGACTCGACGGACGAGGCTATGAGACGTGGCTGGCAGAGAGCGAGGACCTGTTACAATGGACGACCCTCGGACGACTGCTGTCGTATAAAGACGAAGGCTGGGACATGAACCAACGAGGTGGCTTCCCTGCCTTAATCGATTGGACGTGGGATGGGAGCTATGGTATTTCCAAATACAAGAAGAACTATTGGATGACCTACATCGGTGGACATGGCACTGGCTATGAGGCTGTTCGCGAACCACTGAACATTGGCATAGCCAGGACGGAAAGCAATATCAGCAAAGCCCACGAATGGCAGTCAGGCAACAAGCCCTTGCTCAGCATCAACGATAAAGACGCACAGTGGTGGGAGAAACTAGTGCAGTATAAGAGCACCATCTATGATGATCCACAAAAAACACTCGGCAAGCGCTTCGTGATGTTTTATAATGCTGGAGGCATTAATCCTGAGAACAATTTGAAGGCTGAGCGCATAGGCATCGCACTTTCCAACGACCTGAAGAAGTGGAAGCGTTACGAAGGCAACCCCGTCTTCTCTAATGAGGTAGGTGGTATCATCACGGGTGATGCGCAGATTACCAAGATAGACGACCTCTACGTCATGTTCTACTTCAAGGCCTACGACCCCAGTCGTAAGTACAATGCCTTCAACACTTTTGCTGTCTCTCGCGACCTCATCCACTGGCAGACGTGGGATGGCGAAGACCTCATCATTCCTTCTAAGCCTTATGATGAGATGTTCGCCCATAAGTCGTATGTAGTCAAGCACGATGGCGTGGTTTATCATTTCTATTGTGCTGTCAACAACGACCAACAACGTGGTATTGCTGTTGCTACCAGTGTTCCTATGGGACGTAGCAACGTCACCTTCCCAAAACCAGAGTGCAAAGATCGTCGCACCATCACCTCACTTAATGACAACTGGCAGGCGTTGATAGTTGGTCGCGATTCCATCGCGACAACCATCAACGTCCCTCACAACTACGACGACTACTACGGCTATCGGCAACTCCGCCACGGAAATCTGCACGGCTCGGCAACCTACTCGAAGACATTCCAAGCAGAGAAGAAGGACAGCAAGCGCTATTTCCTTCAGTTCGAAGGTGTAGGCACCTATGCTACAGTTACCCTCAATAGCAAAACCTATCCCAAGGAACTCGTGGGTCGTACCGTATGGACACTCGAC
>JAEEGL010370170.1_pt1 | contig 16485 bp, 18 predicted proteins | sample 9134231 | NCBI WGS metagenome assembly JAEEGL01 (sample SAMN16246548, study PRJNA631951) | gut metagenome | biome: gut microbiome; feature: rumen; material: fiber-attached | host: Bos | place: Iran: Karaj | collected 2018-10
CCTTCCGCCCACGAACGCCGCCAGCACGAGGCCGGTAGTCGCGGCGCAGATGTGGACGACGGTGCCTCCGGCGAAATCCAGAACGACGAGGTTCTGATCGAACAGCCCTCCTCCCCATACCCAGTGCGCCATCGGAGCGTACACCAGCACCGACCAGACCGCGATGAATACCGCGATCGCATTGAATCTGACCCTCTCCATGCATGCCCCCAGAACTATCGAGGCTGTGATCAGAGCGAACATCATCTGGAAAAGAACGAATTCCAGTTCCGGAATGCCGGAAACCGTATCTCCGTACTCCGTTCCGATAAGCAGAACCTTATCCAGATTTCCCGCGAGTCCGAAAGAGTCCCCACTGAACGCGATGGTGTATCCCGCGGTTATCCACGATACCGTCATGATCCCCATCACGACCGCGGTCTGAGCCATAACCGAAGTCATGCTCTGCTTCCTGATCATCCCCCCGTAAAACAGAGCCACGCCGGGCGACATTATGAACACCAGAGCGCTGCAGACCAGAACCCAGCCGATATCTCCCGGATCGGCCGTTCCGGCTTCCGCGGAAACCTCAGGCAAAAAAGAAATCATCAGAGCCAGGAAAGCCGATGCCGCGAACATGATCGGAAAAATTCTTCTCATTTTATACACCTGAACACTATTTGTATTTTTAATTAGACAAATATCTAATTATATTTTAATTTAATGTATAAAATGAGTATTATTTCAGATTAGAGGCATCCTTTGCCTGGATTCATATATACCGATGCCCATTCCGGAGCATGAAGGCATTTGTGATCAACGGAAGCCCCCGCAAAAACTGGAACACCGCTCAGGCGGTTGAAAAAGCGGGGGAAGGCCTGAGGGACAGCGGATTCGACGTGGAGAGAATCGATCTGTATGATTACGAGTACAAAGGCTGCATCAGCTGCTTCGCCTGCAAACTGAAAAATGCCAAAACGGACGGCGTGTGCGCGATGAAGGACAGCCTGCGTCCCGTTCTGGAGAAACTCAGAGAAGCAGATGCGATCGTCCTTGGATCACCAGTCTATTTCAGCCAGCCTCTCGGACAGGTCAGATCGTTCGCGGAAAGATGGCTGTTTCCCATTTATTCATACCATTACGAGGATGGAAAGCCCGTGCTCAACAGGAAGAAACCGGTCCCCTGCGGCATGATATACACTATGAACCTGACCGAAGAGATGTACGCAAGCTGGGGCTACGAAGAGGCGCTCAGGCAGACGCCCAAATCCATGAGCGAGATCATGGGATGCTGCGAGACCCTCAACATATTCAACACATACCAGTTCAAAGATTATTCCAGATACGACATCACTCTCTTCGACGAGAGTCAGAAGAAAGAATATCGCGACAGACACTTCGAACAGGATCTGAAATCGGCATACGATCTGGGATGCAGGATCGCAGAGAGAGCGAAAAAGGTATCCGGAGAGCAGAACCGCGGAACGGAGGGTTCGTGAAGAGACGAAGTTTCCTGCCGGATCCCGGATAACGGGCCCGCGCCGGGATCCGGAAATATACGAACCTCAGTCTCCGATCCTTCCGATCCTGAGAATTCCCTCGATCTCCGTCTCCGCGACCTTTCCGGATCTGGCGAACTCCGCCCACATCCTTCTCACGGGTCTGCCCTCCTCCAGCGTCTCTGATTCCGTCTTTCCCATGGAAATGTCCGCTCCGCTCAGCCCTTTGGCGCCGAACAGCAGCTGGACGTCGGATGTGTGGCATGCTCCGATGTAATCGTAATCTTTCATCCAGATGAAACGGTACACGTATGCCGTGCCTCCGCACGCCGCGTACTGTTTCGCGAAATCCTCGCAGGGTTTCGTGAACAGGCTGCCGGTTATTTTCCTGATCGCCGCTTCAATTATCCATCTGGTCAGAAAGCACCTGTCAAGAGCCACGATTCTCTTTCTGAGGCCTATGAATAACGCGGCCTCCCTCTCGGTAGTGCCTATTATTATATCGTGATCGGGGGCCGCGCGCCTCATCCTGTCCGTTATCCCGTCTTCCTCCGGAAGAGGAAAAACTCCGAAGTTCGGGCCGAAGATCATGTGTTTCTGAGGTCCCCTCTCCGTAACATGGGATGATATGGCGGCCTGCACCCTCATCACCTCGCCGATATCCGCATCCGCGGGCATGCGATTCAGCTCCTCAAGCATCTTCTCCTCCATCGGCCTGCGGCCGGACATGACGCCGACGGGAGCGCTCTGGATGATCGCTCTTTTATACAAATCCCCGGTGCCTTCGGACAGCAGGATGCATCTCACGGCCTCGCCCCCCGCAGACTCCCCGAACAGCGTGATATTGTCCGGATCCCCTCCGAACGACGATATATTTTCCCTGATCCACCTCAGGCCCTCGATGATGTCCAGAAGGCCGTTGTTGCACAGCCTCCCGCTCCTGTCCTTCAGAAATCCCAGCACGCCCAGGCGGTATCCTATCCCCGCAACAATGACATTGCATTCGGCTGCCAGCGGCCGGCGGTCGTAGGATATCAGATCGCATCCTCCCGACTCGAACGACCCGCCGTGTACCCAGACCATGACCGGAAGATTCTCTCTGCTTCCCTCCGGAACAGTGACCGAAAGATACTGGCAGCTCTCTTCCTGAGGCAGCCGGCCGGTATCCGCGCCGGGCATGCGCATCCCCGCCCCTGACGATTTCTGGACCGCGAGAGGGCAGGGAGAAATCATTTCGTGAATCCCGTCCGGATATCTGTACGGAACCGGGGCTCCGAATCTCTCCGATCCGGCGTACCTGATCCCGAGAAAATGAATGACGCCGTCATCGCGGTACCCGCTGAATGTTCCGGCCGGACACTGAACGATCGTTTCCCCGAGATCGTCTGCGCGCGTCGCTTTCATACTGTCTGCGCGTATATGCTCGCGGATTAAACGGTTTTCCGGATACGGCCCGTTCTCCGCATGCGGCGCCGGCAACGGACAACCCCGCGGCTTCACTGCCGGATCCCGGCATCACCCGGTCCTGCATGCTTCCCGAATCTTCTCTTAACGGATTCCGGAGGCTCCAGGATGATTATGGCCGTCATCACCAGCACGATTCCGATCACGTCCGTTATTCCGAATTCATCGCCGAAAACGAGGACGCCGCAGATCGTAGAGACGATAAGACTGGACGTGATTATGATGGAGACCGCGGCCGGATCCGTCCTTCTCACGGCATAAACGATGATATAGTTGGGCAGAAGAGTGCACATCACGCCCATGGTCAGGATGCAGACGGGCACCAGCGGACTGCCGGCTGCCGCCGAGAATATGCAGCCGGAATCCGAGAAGGGCATGATCAGCAAAGCGCTGAACAAGAAGAAGTAAAACATAGCCGAGTTCTCCGAATACCCCCTCTCTCCCACGTACTTGCTTCCTATAGTAAACGCGGCGAGAGTCGCCCCCGACAGAAGCCCCGTTGCGATGCCCAGGACGTTCATGTCTCCGGGGTCGTCCGCTATGCCGATGATGAAGATGCATCCGGCGAAGGCGAGAACAGCCGCCAGGACTTTCCTCCCGGTTATCCTGTCTCCGAACAGGAAAAATGCGAACACCAGCATGAAATAGGGGCTGGTCATCTCCAGCACCGCCGCTACCTCCAGCGGAAGTGTTTCCTGCGCGGTGAACACGCACACGTTGGAGATCACGTTGAACGCTCCGAACAACAGGAACAGCGGGATGTCGCGGATCCTGATCCTGAAGGACCGGCGGTCAAGGAACAACAGGATCAGACCGAACACGGCGGCGGTTATGCCCTCGCGGCAGGCGCAGATCTCCATGGGGCCCATGCCGGCGTTCAGAAGATCCTTCGAGAACATATTCAGGATCCCGGCCAGTATGGCGGCGATAAATACGAGGTATATCGGAGAGATCTTCATTCCCGCATCTTCGTATCCGTCCGGCAGTTTATAATTATCCTGCCGCAGCCGCAGCAGATTCTGCCGGATCGCATATCGTACCGTCCGCAAATTCACGTCCCGCAGGGAATGCTGACATCCTGACGTACAATCCCGCCCGGAAGCGTTCCGGACGCCGCGGGAATAGCTCCGGAGCGGGACCTCGCGGCTCTTCGAACATCCGGCCCTTTTCATTCACGATGCTGAACAGCCCGTCCGCCAGCCTGTCGATGCTCCCGGGGTTTATCCCGGATCCTCCGGCGGAAACCCGGCGGCCTCCGTTGACGGTCGCGGTCAGCGCGAACGTCCCTCCGTCCAGAAGACCCGGCGGATGCTCTCCGGCGAAGCCGTCCCATCCTATCAGATCGCATTCGTTCAGAAGAGCCAGGATCTCATCGGCTCCGCATTCGGCTCTTCCCTTCAGAAAGCGCTCCCCGCTGCCCCAGTGCTTGCCGTATACGGAGACTTCCGCTCCGCTCCCGGTGCGGACGGCTTCCAGCTCGGTCAGGGAGGACGTGCTGGAGATCTCCAGAGTTACTACGGAGAACGATTCCACGGTTTCCCTGGCTTTCGGCTCCTCTTTTTTCTTTTTCTTCCGGAAAAACATGACGGCACCTGTTCTTCGCATGCCGTTCGGCGTATTTAACGGAACGAGGGCCCCTCCGGAGAGACCGGTTCTCGGAAACCTGTCTCCGTCCGGGAGAGCCCCGTCGTCGATGCGGAATTACTGCGTTACGGGCCTCGCTTCCCTCCGGACATGGCTTTGACGGTGCCGGCGGTCATGGTGTCGAGCTCTCCGATCTTCTCGGATATCCTGATGCTCTGGGGGCAGACCTTCTCGCAGCTCCCGCATCCGATGCAGGCGGACGGCCTCTTGTCTTCGGGGAGGGACATGATGTACATGGCGGAGATGAATCCTCCGCCGGTGAAGCTGGTCTCGTTGTAATGGGACATGAACGAGGGTATGTCGAGGCCCTTCGGGCAATGCGAGAGACAGTACTTGCATGAGGTGCAGGGGACGATCTTTCCGCTGACCATGCCTTTGGCGATCCGCTTCAGGGTCTCGATCTCCTTCTCCTCCAGCGGCTCCCTTCTGTCGAAAACGCGTATGTTCTCCATCATCTGGGACATCTCGCTCATTCCTGACAGTATCATGGTCACGCCGGGGATCGACTGCAGGAACCTGAACGCCCACTCCGCAGGCCTGACGCCGGGACGGAGGCTCTCGAGCTCTTTCATGCGATCCTCCGGGAGTCTGGCCAGAAGGCCGCCGCGGAGGGGCTCCATCACCCATACGGGAATGTTTCTGCTTCTGAGGATCTCTATTTTCCCGCGGGCGTTCTGGAACTCGTAGTCCAGATAGTTTAGCTGGATCATTCCGAACTCCATGCTGTCGCCGTACTTCTCCAGAAACTTCTCCATAGTCTCCAGGCTGCCGTGGCAGGAGAACCCCAGATGCCTTATGCGGCCTTTCCTCTTCTGCTCCATGAGATAGCTGAACGTATGATATCTGTCGTCGTCAAGGTACTTCCCGATGTTCAGCTCGGTGACGTTGTGAAGGAAGTAGAAGTCGAAGTATTCCGTCCGGCATTTCTCCAGCTGCTTCTCGAAGATCTCCTCTGCTTTTCCGAAGTTGCTGACATCGTATCCGGGGAACTTGGTGGAGAGAAAGAAGGAGTCGCGCGGATACCTCTCCAGAGCTTTCCCCATAACGATCTCGGAGTTGCCTGCGTGGTACCCCCATGCGGTGTCGAAATAGTTGATCCCGGCTTTGTAAGCCTCGTCTACGAGTCTCAGAGCCTCCGCTTCGTCTATCTCCGCGTCGTTGCCGTTCCTGACGGGGAGGCGCATCGCCCCGAAACCCAGGGCGGACAGTTTCAGGCCGCAGTATCCGTTGTAGTACATACGTGACGAAGGTTTTGTTGAAATAAATCGATAGCGGGAAGGGCAGGGTTTCTGATAAAAGCGGATCCCCGGCGGAGACTTGCAGGAGGTCGGCGGCAATTGCCGTAAGACGGCCCTTATCTTGGATCGTTTCAGACCCGGATAGTACAACGGCATAGAAGCGGTAAATACAATCGACCGGCTGCTCCGACGAACGTTCCGGACCGTCTTCGCGGCGGCAGTCACAGACTGACTCTCACAGCGATCCTGCGTCAGGCACCATACCGATCCGGGGATGCCGAATCTGAAAAACACGGTTAAAAAAAACAGAAACGATTAAATCAGAAATAGTCTACGGGTCTCCCGCCGGAATAAACGGCAACGGAAGGAATTATAATGAAAACAGACTGTTCCGTCATGTCCCAGCATCGTTGCTGAGAGTATTTTTTCAATCGGAGCCAGTTTACGAAAGAATTCCTATCTGAACGATAGGCCGCATCCGTTACGGGTGCATTATATCCGGAGGGGATATGACCGAATTTGATACGGGCATGTTCGGCGGCAAGTTCATGCCCTTGCACAGAGGTCACAAGTACTGCATCGAAGTGGCTTCGGAAGAGTGCCGCACCGTTTATGCGATACTGTTCTTCGCATATTCCGAAGGGATCCGGGAGGATTACATCTCGCCGGAGCGCAGATGGGAGAGGCTGTGCGAACTCTGCCGGGAGTTCGGCAACGTATTCCCGGCCAGAATTGACATATCCGGCATGCTGACGCCGGACGGCAGAGAAGATTGGGACAGGGAGACGCCCGAAGTGCTGAAGATATGCGGCAGGCCGGACGCGGTGTATTCCAGCGAGCCCTCTTACGGCGATTATTTCGCAAGAGCGTATCCCGGCGCGGTCCACAGGATAGTCGACGCCGGAAGGAAGGCCGTGCCGATAAACGGAACCGAGATCAGAGGCATGAATCCGAAGGAGAGGATGAAATGGATTATATGAGAAACCTGAAGGAATCCTTCAGGCGGCTCAGGTGGTATGAATGGCTGATGATCGCTATCATGACGGCCGTCGCGGGATACTCCATGGCGGCCGCGTTCATCGATCCCTCCTCGTCGAGAAACCCGGCATGGCTGACCATAATCAACTTCGTCAGCGCCGTGTGCGGGATACTCTGCATATTCTTCACCGCCAAGGCTTCGGTATCGAACTGCGTGTTCGGGATCGTCAACACCGCCGCGTACATAGTATACCTGGCATACTGGAACATTTACGGCACGATGTGTCTGGAGCTGTTTCTGTACCTGCCGATGGGCTTTATCCAGTGGTATGTCTGGTCGAGGCACAGGGACAGCGTCCAGGCCGAGCTGACCAAGACCAAAAGGCTGACGTACAGGCAGGATGCGCTGGTGTTCGCTGCTGTAGCAGCGTCGGGAGCGGCGTACTATTGCATTCTGGATGCCGCCGGCGGAAACGTAGCCCTGCTGGACGCTTACACGGTCAGCATGGGAATAATCGCGGTCATCCTGAGCGCATTCAGGTACCGGGAGCAGTATGTATTGTGGCTGGCGACGGACATAGTGGCAGTGGCTATGTACGTAGTCATGTTCGATCCCGTGTATCTGACCAAGAAGTCGATCTATCTGATAATGGCGTTCGTCGGAATCAGAAACTGGTGGAGGCTCAACAGGGAGAGGAACGCCGAGAACGAATGAACGTGCCGGCACGGCGGATGACGGCCGGCACAAACCTTTTCCCTTATATCGGCACCGGACGGCCGGTGTTGAAAACAGACCTCCGGATCACCGCCGGACGGGTTCATTCCGAATTGCGCGGAAACTCCCGCCGGTAAATACCCTCGGCCCGGTTCTTCCGGCGGCATGATATTATCATGAAAACACGTGCCTTCGGCCCGCCGTGTGTCAAAATGTTCCTGGTATATTGCAACCGCCACGGACGAGAACGTTTCCGGCACCGGCCGGCAGACGGACAATCGCACTTTGGATAACGGCTTCAGAAAATGCTTGAAAAGATCCGGCCGGAGACACGCTGCTGCTTCAATTATTTCATGACGACGACAATCTTTCCGTTCGATCTGCCCTCGTCCAATGTCTTGCAGGCATCGCGGATGTCCTCAAAATCAAAGCGCTCCGCGTATGCCGGATGAAGATCATGGTCGCGAATGAACCGGAAGATGCTGTCCACCGTATCCTGAGTAGGATAATTGCTGAAATACCCGGTGAGATAAACCCCGTTGGGAATGTCCTTGATGGGATCAAAGCCGTTCAATTCGAAAACACCGCCGAGAATTCCCGTATCGCAGACTATCCCTCCCTTCTTCACGGTGCGCAATGTGTCCAGAATACTCTTGGGACCCACAAGATCCAGGGCCTTGTCGGCAATCAGGCCCTTCTCTGACAGCGCCCCGTCATCCAGAACCGCTTCGTCGATCCCTTTGAGAAGCCCGAGTTTGCTTTCGCGATGAGTCGTCCCTATGATTCTGCATCCCGCTGCCTTCGCGATGTCTATCGCGGCGTATCCCAGCGCGCAGGTCGCTCCGCGGATAAGGAGGGCCTCTCCCTTCTTCAGCTGTAAACATTCGAACAATGAACCCCATGCGGTAAGGTATGTTTCAGGAACGGAAGCCAGTTCATCCCACGGAAGATCTGTTTCTACCTTGAAGACGTGATGTGCCGGAAGCAATGCGTACTCCGCATAACTGCCGTCGAAGCTGCGCCCCATTCCGCCCATCATCGCGATGATCCTGTCCCCTTTTTTCATATCGGTATCCGAAGGATCCTCTATCTCGCCTGCGCATTCAATCCCGGGAATCACCGGCTTTGAGATGTAATCTGCCTCGATCTCCCCTAATCTCAGGATCTTCTCAGAGTGGTTCATTCCGAAAGCCCTGACCTTCACCAGAACCCATCCCGGACGTACGGAAGGTATCGGAACCTCCGTCAATGACACTTCCTCTGCCGGCGTTATCCTGTCTATCTTAACTGCCTTCATCAATATGAATCGCCTTCCAGCACTGGGGATCGGGCGCGTACATGCTGCCGTGATATCCTTTAGCGACTGCAGGACAGCCCCTGCAGAAACGCAGCAGCTCGCATTTGGAGCATTTCTCAAAATTCTCGTACACCCTGTACGCATCCATTTCGGGTCCTGTGAACAAATCGTACAGATCATCTGTCAGGGCGTTGCCCACTTTGCTCTCCATTCTCCTGCATGCGTATACGGCGCCGTCGGACAGTATGGTAAGATGGGAATTGCCGCAGTTGCATCCGTCGTATACGTATTCGTCATCCGGGAAATCTTCGGGATCGAAGTCCCCGATCTCGTATCTGTACAAAGTCCAGAGGTGGTCCTTCAGATTGAAATATGTGTCCGAATCCTTGTACTGCCCGAATTTCTTCCAGCACTTATCCAACATATCCCTGTATTCCGAAGGATCGCAGGTCGTATCCCTGTCCGCCGGCGAAGGACAGTAGCGGGCAAATGCGAAGATGTCGGCCTTATTCCTGACAACCTCGTCGATAAGTTCAGGGATCTCTTTTACGTTCCATTTGGAGACCGTGGCCATGATGGCGACGTCTATCTCCGCTTTCCTCAGGAGCGGTATCGCGTCCATCGTGGAATCGTATGATCCGGGCTGTCTGATATTATCATGAGTGTCTTTCAGGCCGTCGAGGGAGAGCTGGTACTTGCAGCACCCGCAATCCTTCAGTCTCCTGCATACGTCCCCGGTCAGATGGAACGGATTGCCCAATATCGCAAAACGGATCCTCTCGGACTTCAGAATATGTGCCAATGACCAGAAATCGGGATGTAGTATCGGATCCCCGCCGGTTATGTACAGATAAGGAAGACGGTTGGCCCTTCTGCAGAATTCCTTGATGTTGTCCAAAACCGTTATCATATCCTTCAGGGGCATCTCCGTGAATCTGGCATGGCTGCCGAGAGAGTAGATGTAGCAATGTTTGCAACGCTGATCACAGGCCTCGGTGATATGAAATTGGAAAGCGAAATAATCCATAGTATCAAAAAGTGGCCCTCCGGATCCGGGGGGCCGTTTGATTCATTTTTTGTCCCCTGAACCGCATGCGCTGCCGCAGGCGGAAGACCTCTTCTTGTCGCTCGAGCCGCAGGCGCTTCCGCATTCAGAGGATCTCTTCTTGTCTCCTGAACCGCACGCGCTGCCGCAGGCGGACGAGGGGGAATCTGTTCCGAATAGATTCTTAAGCGCCATTGTTATGACCTCGAACTTTGAATATTTTGTTCAATATTTAATATAGCATCATTCAGTTTAAATAAAATACTACAAAATCAATCATTATGTAAGAAATTGGTGAACAGCATATGAGGACCTATGAAGCGGCAAGGAACAGGACTATGATGTGCATTCAGGAATCGTTTTGGGAGCTGTATATCACACAGGAAAAAAGGAGAGTGACCGTAGAGGATGTCTGCAGGAATGCGGGCATCACGCGCTCCACTTTCTATTACTACTATAATGATATCAGCGATGTGCTGGATTCCATAAAACAGAAACAGATGGATCTGATCCGCGATCTGTTCGAGACCAGCAACAACGAAAGCCGCGATTTCCAATCGTTTATACCGCGCTTCCAGGAGCTGTTCGTCGAGAATGAAAGATATCTGACTCCGCTGGTCATGGAATACAGGGATCCGGAATTCTCTATGAGATATCGTTCCTATATCGAAGACAGAATGTTCAATGACCTCCGGATTAACGTGGAAGAGCCCAGCACGCAAATCGCAGAGACTCTGTCCGTTATTGTATCAGGCCTCGTGCATATGTTCCTGAACTGTCTGGCCAGCCATATCATAACTCTGGAGGACGCGGATAATTTGTCCAACGGCATGATAAACACAGGCCTCAGATGGATATTGAAAGAAAAGTACGGCGTGAATATCGGATTCAGGAGGATGGCGGACTGAATAATACTGTTTACACAACTGTCCGGAGACGAGCGGAATCTGAGACGGCCGGCTTCGTATCATTTCACCTTTCCTTTCGTACCGGCATCTTTGTTCAGTTTAACTCCGGCGGCCTTTATGTACTTGCAGTCCCCGCCGTTGCAGGTGTGGCGGCGGATCCTCCCGACATCCCCGGGGGCCCCCTCGAAGAAGAACTCTCCGGGACTGCTGAGGGCGCCATCCGAAATTGCACTCGTGATGAAATCAGAGGGGCCGGAGGGAAATGGTCCCCGCCCCCTTTTCGGAAGAGTGCTGTTCAATTTAAAATTATTCTAACAATATTTAGTATAATTAATGATATAAGTAAAAATCCTAATGATACTTAGGATTATATAATTCATCAGCGATGGTGATTTATGGAAGTACCGAGAGAAAAACAGCTTAATCTGCTCGCCTGTGCAAAGGGGAAGACTGATCTCGTCAAGGTCATCACAGGCATGCGGCGTACCGGTAAATCCACTCTGCTAAGGCAGTTCAGGAACACTCTCGGCAAGGAGGACAATGTAATCTTTCTCGATCTTGACCTTGTAGACGAGGATATGGACTGGAAGGATCTCAAAAAGTATATTCACGACGGGATCGAAGGAAACGGGATCCATTACATCTTCATAGACGAGATACAGGATGTGGACGGGTGGGAGAGAGTGGTGGCTGAGATGGTCGCCCGCAGGGACTGCGATGTGTACATCACAGGTTCAAGTTCCAAGATGCTGTCCTCCGAACTTGCCACCAAGATTTCAGGCAGGTACATAGAGGTAGAAGTTCGCCCCTTCTCATTCAAAGAGTATATTTCACTATACCCCGGAGACAAGTACGAGAGATTCGATCAGTTCCTCCGCTACGGTTCGCTGCCGGTAATAGAGCCCGCGAGAGGCGCAGAGCTCTGCGAAGGCCAGCTGGAGGATCTCTTCAATACGGTCCTTGTAAAGGACGTTCTGGCTCATACCGGCAGCAATGATGTTTCCAAGGTGATCACAATAGCGAGATATCTGTTCTCGAATGTCGGCAATGTCACTAACGTGGACAACATCTCCAAGGATCTCGGCATCGGGTATCCGACAGTACAGAAGTTCGTAGAGGAGATGATGTCCGCTCATCTGTTCGATTATTGCGAGAGATACGATATCGTAGGCAGGAGGATCCTCCGGTCCAAAGGAAAGTATTACGCCGCAGATACGGGGATGCGCAGAGTGCTGATGAGGGGCGCCCGGACCCCGGACATAAGCAAACCTCTGGAGAACATCGTCTTCACGGAACTCTGTCGCAGATATCCTGTGGTGCGCACAGGCAGCTACAGGGATTACGAGGTGGACTTCACGGTCTCCGACGGAAATGTCACCGAATACTTTCAGGTCTCGCAGACCATGATGTCCGAAGAAACGAAGAACAGGGAGTTCCGTCCTTACGGGAAGATCGGCGATAATTACCGTAAGACGGTCCTTACCCTGGATCGTTTCGGACTCGGATCATACAACGGCATCGAAGTGGTGAATGTAATCGACTGGCTGCTCCAATGAACGTTCCGAACATCTTTACGGCGGCAGTCATCGGCTGGCTCTTTCGGCAATCCTGTATCCGAAGATGCATACGTTCTTCAGCTTGCATAAGAAGCAGCTGGTACATCCCTAAAGGTGTAATCATAGAGATTGACTCCCTCCGCTTCGAATCCGGATCCTTCATGCCCTGTGCGGTACTGCCGGCGATCTTGGCGGTGTTCCAGTTCTTGCCGGGAGCTTCCGCCGATGAGGGCTTTCATGATTTTAAACAGCCGCTCATCAGTTATAGCGACAGTGAAACGAAAAACCATGGTCGGAAGAAGAGATGGTCCCCACTCCCTGATTTGAACAGGGGACCTGCTGATTTCAGCGGCTGTATCGGAGTTTCCGAAAACACTCTACAGTCAGCCGCTCTGGCCAGTCTGAGCTAAGTGGGGATAATCGGGCAATGAAGATATTATATTTAAATATAACTGCTGAACAGTCATCCGAAATAAGATAGACGGCTCTCCCGGGCGGTGTCTTTCTCCGGAGATTCGGAAGATTCGGAATCTGAAATAAGCTCGTCGAATCCGGAAACGTCGATCTCTCTTCCGATGATGTCCGAAATCACCGAAACGACTCTTCCGGCGCTCCTGAAATCCGCCGCGTACCCGGACGTTTCTCCCATGAGACAGACGGAATCTATTCCGTATACGCCCGCGAGAGCCAGAAAGACGGCGGCAGCCCCGATTATGCCTCCTCCCGGTTCTCCCGGAATAAACTTCACTCCCGAAGCCGCGAAACGCTCCTTCAGCTCCGCTCTGGAAACCGCTCCGATGACCCCGGGATCGGGAACCTCGGCTCCTTTTCCGTATCCCCCGAGAGTGATCACCAGAAACGGATCGTACTTCAGGATCATCCTGAGAACGAAATCCGAAAGCAGGTACTGGCCGCGCATATCGGTTCCCTGGGACTGGCCCAGCAGAAACAGGATATCGTGCCCGCGGACATCCGGAACCATCCACAGGCTGTGTGAAACCGGAACGGCCACCGAATCCTCGTTCACGGAGACGTGCGGAGGCAGCTCTTCGGAAAAAATGCTCAGCACGCGTTTCGCGCCGAGCGCGTCCGCGGCGTAATCGGCCGCGATTTTGCCTACGTTCCCAACTCCGGGAAGGCCTTCGATGAGTATCGGACTGCGAAACTCCGGCCTGAAGTCCCACTTCACGAAGCTTGCCATTCTCTCCGTACTCCTGTATCAGAGCCTTCCTGCGATAATTCCCTGTGCGATCCTCGGGAGAATATCTCGGCGGCAGAGGATTAAGCGTTGCGGAACCGCAGACAGGACAGCAGTCTGCGAGAGCATATCTCCCGCATTTCCCGCATCTGCGTATTTCCGAACGCATATCACTTGTTCTCACGCTTGACTACTGCCGTTCCGCCGTTGGAAAGCAGATTTTTCAAAACACGATCCGTAACGAGTTTCATAGTCTCTTCCGCTTCCTTGTACTCGGCGGCGGTGACTACCAGACGGTATCTGGGGCATCCCACGCAGGTTATCTCCGCGGATCCGTCTCCGGCGGCTTTGAGACCGTCTATAAGGGCGTTCTTTATCCGCTCCATCCCGTCCGGAGCGGAAGAAGTGAGCTCCAGAATGGATTCTATCTGGACTGACGGAGGGGTTATGTTCTCGGATGCGACCTCGAGGAAGACGTCCACCCACTCTCCGGAATAGCTGTCTTTGAAATCCTCGGTGTAGGAGACCGCGGACTCGAAAGCGTCGTAGAGCGAATCGTAATCGGAGAGAAGCTCGTTTCCGAAAAGTTCGTAGGCATCGTCCACGGAAACGGATAGCTTCTCCGCGATGAACTCTATGAGCTTCTCGGCCTTCGTCTCGTTCTTCCACTGCTGGATCTTCTCTCTTTTCTGATGCTCGTTGACTGCTTTCAAAGAAAGGTCTATGTGACCTTTCGCGTGATCGACGCCCAGAACTTTGCAGACTATTTTCTGTCCTTCTCTTACGTAATCTTTGATGTACTTGACCCATCCCGAGGCTACATCCCTGACGTGGATAAAACCCTCCTTGTCGCCGTACTCATCCAGTTTGACGAACGCGCCGAAGTTCTTGACGCTCGTCACGCTGCAGACGACCAGTTCGCCGTTTTCGGGAAAGTCTCTGGATCTGTTAGACATCAGCCGACTACCTCGAGAATTTCGCCCTTGATTTCGCCGATTCCGCCTTTGGGAACGACGAGAGCGGCGCCGCAGACGCTGCAGACGACTTTGCTGGCGGCCTTCCTGAACGTAATCTGCTCGTTGGCGCAGTCGGGACACTTTACCCTGATGAAATCTCCGGTCATAGGATCACTCCGTAAGTTCGAATTTCTTCGCGCGGATGCAGGGGGCGAGATTTGCCTTTTTGCAGGTGTTGCATCTGTATCTGAGGTTGATTCTCTTGGTGGGCTTTTCCCTTCCTTCGGGCTTAGGCCTGGGGAAACCTCCGTAACCTGCGGTGACTCTTCTGAATCTCCTCTGACCCCATTTAAGTTCGCTTGCCTTCTTCTTCTTGACCCTCTCAACCTCCTGGGTTGTATGGGTTTTGCAGTAAGGGCAATATCTTTTGATTGCTCTGGGCATCTTCATCTTCTTCACCTTAGCGAATTGAATCGAACGTGCTTATACTGAAGTGGTATAAAAAAAACACTGTTAATTTTAAAGGTCAGATCATTCTGATCTCGTCCTGCTCCCGCTTTCCGCGGACGCCCTCCGACATGAATTTGACGGTTCCGCCGCTGTCGCAGACCACCGCTTCGCACGCGGTATTGAGGAACAGGCCGTTCTCCACCACGCCGGGGACGGAGTCCAGAGCCATTTCAAGATAGAAAGGCCTGTCGATTCCGCCGAACCTGCAGTCATAGATGAGATTCCCGCCGTCGGTGACGAAAGGATCCGATCCGGACATTCTCAGAACCGGCTCGCACCCGAATCTTCTGAGAGCGCGGGCGGTGTGCTCGTGTCCGAATTTCAATACCTCCACGGGAAGAGGAACTTTGGTCCCCAGCTTCTCCACTGTTTTCCCTCCGTCCGCGACTATGACCTCTTTGACCGTGGCCGCGGCGACGATCTTCTCTCTGAGAAGCGCCCCTCCGAGCCCTTTGATGAGCTGCAGATCCGGATCTATCTCGTCCGCGCCGTCTATGGTGACGTCGAGGCTCCCGACTTCGTCCAGCTCCGCGGTCTTTATTCCCAGGGATCTGGCGAGATTCTCGCTCTGGACTGAAGTCGCCACGCAGATGAAATCGCAGCCGGCGGAGACCATCTCCCCGATCTTCCTGATGGCGTAGTAAGCAGTCGAACCGGTGCCGAGGCCCAGCGCCATTCCGTCGCGGACGAATCTGTTTACCGCTTCTTCGGCTGCAGCCTTTTTCATCTCTTCCGGACCCAACACGGTTCTTTCCCCTGTCCGGGGGATGCGTAACCCCGTAAAAAACTTAACTAAAACTGTTTCCGGATCCTTGTTCAAACTTCGGTCATGAAGATTGCCGGACACGGCATCCGGGACTCTGCATCGAAATACTATAGGAATTAATTACACGTTTCAGGTACCTGCAGGTACTAATTAATTACACATTTCGAACATAAAGTGTTGAAACAAGCGGACAGAAACATACTGAAATCTGAAAACGACAGCCCCCTGGCGTTTGAAAATGAACGGGATCCGCGGCGGCAGATAATGACAAATACAGAACACCGGCGTTATAATATCTCCTGAATCGTTTTCAGAATCGTGGCAGATGTACTGACTCCCGAACAGCGCAGCAAAAACATGAGAGCCATACGCGGAAAAGACACCGGCATAGAGCTGAAACTGCGCAAAGAGCTGCGGAGCCGCGGCATCCGTTACCGTAAAAACTGCAGATCCGTCTGCGGCTGTCCGGATATAGCATTCATAGGAAAGAAGGTCGCGGTGTTCTGCGACAGCGAATTCTGGCACGGTTACGACTGGGAGAACCGGAAAAATCGCATTCATACCAACCGGGAATACTGGATCGCCAAGATCGAGCGCAACATCGAACGCGACAGAGAGGTCAGCGTAAAACTGGAGTCCGAGGGATGGATAGTAATCAGGTTCTGGGGAAAAGAGATAGAGAAAGACGCCGCGTCATGCGCCGATGTCATAACTGTAGCTCTGGAATCAAGA
>JAEEGL011961014.1_pt1 | contig 16485 bp, 12 predicted proteins | sample 9134231 | NCBI WGS metagenome assembly JAEEGL01 (sample SAMN16246548, study PRJNA631951) | gut metagenome | biome: gut microbiome; feature: rumen; material: fiber-attached | host: Bos | place: Iran: Karaj | collected 2018-10
AGGATACAATCATTGTAAACAGCCGCTTCTTTGACCACGATGTAAACAAGGTTCCAAAAACAGCCCTCACAGTTGGTGTAGGCACAGTCTGCGATTCAGACGAAGTTATGATTTTGATTACAGGCCACAACAAGGCAGTTGCCCTCAATCACGCGGTAGAAGAAGGAATCAGCCAGATGTGGACAGTAAGCGCACTTCAGATGCACCCGAATGCAGTTATTGTCTGCGACGATGATGCAACTGACGAACTCAAAGTTGGAACTGTTAAGTACTTCAAGGATATTGAAAAGAATAATTATAATAATGAAGTTTAAGTCGTAGATTGCCGCGTCGCTGCGCTCGCAATGACGATGGGGCTGCGCTCGTAATGACGATGGAGCACGGCTTTGCAATGACAACAACGCAGAATTCCGCTATACTTACCACAATGAACTACTATATAATTCAGGTTGCCACGGGGCGGGAACAGGCATTTATTGACGGCTTGCAGAAGAAGGCTCCGGAGCTGACAGGGGCCCACAATTTTATTTATCTTACTCGCGAGCTTTATATAAGGCGGCAGGGAAAAACTTTGAAAGAAGAGCAGCCGGTATTTCCTTCTTATATCATAATGCAGACGACGGGTACGGTAGACGGACAGACGGTGCAGGCACTTAAGTCCCTGCCCGATTTTTACCACTTTTTAAAAAGCAATACAGAAATTACTCCGCTTTCCGGTACAGACCTTACAATTATTCAGCATTTTCTGGGCTTGGGACCCCGCATTGGCCCTAGTCTCGTGCGCTTTGACAAAAACGACCGCATTGTAGTTATTGAAGGACCTCTTAAGGGCATAGAAGGCAGCATCATAAAGGTGGACCGCCGCAAGCAAAGGGCCAGAATCCGGGTGGATTTTGCCGGGGGTGCCCACATTATGGACTTGAGTTTTGAGGATATTTCTAAAAAGGACTGATAATAAAAGGCTTTAGGCTTTTTGTAAGCTTTCTTCTACTTCCTGAATAATCCAGTCCGGGGTAGAAGCGCCGGCGGTAAGGCCTATGGTTTGGAGGCTAAAAAATTCCTGAGGGATCTGGCCGGCATTCTGGATGTGGGCGGCTATGGGACAATTGGCTGCGGCCAGTTCGTAGAGGCGGCGGGTATTGGCAGAGTTTTTTCCGCCTACTACCAGAATGCCTTCTACCTTTTTGCACAGCTCCAGCAAGGCAGACTGTCTTTCGCTGGTGGCAGGACAGATTGTATTCATTACTGCTATATTGGAAAATTTTTTACGGCAGATTTCTTCTATTTTTGCAAACTCGGTTACGCTAAAGGTTGTCTGGCTCATTAAAATGACATTTTCTTTTTGGCTGCTTGTGGGCTCCAGAGCGGCGGCTTCTTCCTGGTTTTGAATCTGATAAAAGTTTTTGCCTGCAAAGCCTGCTATGCCTTTCATTTCTCCGTGATTTTTGTCTCCGGTAATTATTACATAATCATTTTGATTGGTATATCTTTCTACCATTTTCTGGCTGGCCTTTACCCGGGGACAGGTTGCATCTATAATCTTGCAGCCCTTTTCTTCTAAGGCCGCCGTAACTTTTGGCGAAACTCCATGGGCACGAATAATTACCGTAGAACCGTTGGGAATTGTATCCAGATTGTTTTCGCTTATTGTACAAAGCCCTTTTTTTTCCAGCTGAGCCAAAGCACTTTCGTTGTGAATGAGGGGTCCAAGAGAATAAACTACTCCCCCCGCCTCCGACAAGGCATCTTCTGCCAGCTCAACGGCCCTGCGGACACCAAAACAAAAACCTAAGACTTTTGCGCGTATCACATTCATAATAAAATAATATCAGAAAAAAAAGGTCTTTTAAAGATAAAAAAATGATATGCTTCCGCTGCGACTGGCCTGTTAAACTGTAGGCTATGCTTGCTTGGAAAGGATTTATCTCGCTTCGCTCGGCAAGCATAGATACAGTTTGCAGTCCCGTCTCCGCTCACGCATATCATTTTTTTATAATTATAGTTCTATATAATCTTTTAATTTATTATGCTACCCTATTCATCCTTATTTGCAGCCTTTAATGAATGGTGTACACCAAACTCCGGTCTCCAGTTTTTGCGGCATGAAGAAATGAATGCGCTTGAAATGAAGATAGAAGAATAGGCACCACTTATCAAACCTACAATAAGGGCAAGAGAGAAGTCTTTTATGCTTCCTGTTGTGAAAACAAAGAGAGCTACTACTGCAAAGAGGGTTGTTACTGTTGTCAAAATAGAACGAACCAGAGTGTCGCTCAAAGACTTGTTCAAAATTTCTGTGAACTTCTTAGCTTCGGTCATAAACTTGAGGTTGTAGCGGATACGGTCAAGAATTACGACTGTAGCGTTGATTGAGTAACCGATGATTGTAAGAACGGCTGCAAGTACTGTTGTAGAGAATTCCATCTGGGTCCATACAATAAAGGTCATCATAATCAAGGTATCGTGGATAAGGGCAATTACGGAACCAAGGGCAAAATCCCAGTGGAAACGAACTGCTGCATAAAGCCAGATAAGAAGTACTGTAAGTACAAACATCAAAATAGAGCGGAGCACGATTGAGTGAGAGAATGATGAACCGATAAAGTCTGTCTTTACGATTGCAACATTTTCTTTTCCAAACTTGCTGTAAAGCTTATCGTTAATTCTTGCAGTAACATCTCCGGACTCTTCTCCGCTTACTCCGGCACGAATCTGATAGCTGGCATCTGCTCCATTACCCAGCTGCTTGATTGAAACCCCTTCTACGGAAGCAAGTGCATCTCTTACATCATCTGTTGTAATTTCTGAAGTTCCGGAAGGATATACATAAAGAGTTGTTGTTGTAAGCTGGTTTGTTGCAGCAGAGTTCAAAAAGAGCTTTGTGCTGTCAAAAGAGCCGTTTTTGGCAAGAGCCTTAACTCCTTCAATCTTGTTCAATTCTGTTACAAGAGCCTGAACAGTTTTAACTTCGTTAAAGTTGATTGAACGGGTTTCGTTAGTACTTCCAATACCGGAAATAACTACATCCAGCTGACCTGCACTTAAATCTAAAGAAACATTTGCGGCACCATTATAGGTAATTTCGGCTACAGGAGGGGCTACGCGAACCTCTTCTATAAGACCAGGCTTAAAGTCAATTCCAAGATTGATTCCTCTGGTAAAAATGCCTACAATTCCAAAAATAATGATTGCACAGCTTATGATTGTACAGGGAATGAATCCCTTGTTAAAGTTAAGTATCTTTTTCATTATTTAATCCCCCATGCAATGCTTACTTTCTTTGCGTGAAGAACATCTGTATCAAAGTCAAAGATAAGACGAGATACAAAGAGTGCTGTAAATACGGAAGAAACAACACCAATTGCAAGAGAAACGGCAAAGCCCTGAATTGCTCCGGTTCCAAGCCAAGAAAGGAAGATGGCTGCTATAAAGGTTGTAATGTTGGAGTCCATGATGGCCCAGAAGGCATTATCAAAACCCATTGAAATGGCAACAGGACGAGTTTTGCCGTTTCTAAGCTCTTCCTTAATTCTTTCGAATACCAGAACATTGGCATCTACTGCCATACCGATTGTAAGAATCATACCGGCAATAGAAGAAAGTGTAAGTGTATAATTAAAGGCAGAAAGGATTGAGAACATCATAAAGAGGTTCAAAACCTGGGCAACTACTGCATTCAAACCTGATCGTCTATAGAAGATAAACATGAATACAAGGATAAGACCAAGACCAAGGATGATGGCCATGATTCCCTGATGAATGGCTTCGTCTCCAAGAGAAGCACCGATTACCTGCTGGCTTTCTACAGAAAGAGGAACATTGAGCCAGGCTGTCTGCAATACCTTTTTGATATTGTTTGCTTCTTCCTGACTAAAGGCACCTGTAAGAGAAACGCTGCCGCCTGTAATGGCATCCTGAATGCGGGCATTTGACTTAACCTTGTTGTCGCTTACGATTGCAAGGAAGTCGCCTACATGCTGGGAAGTAAATTCTCCAAAGAGGGTTGTTCCTTCTGCATCAAGATTAAAGGCAACCTGAGGCTGGCCTGTATACTGGTCGGCGCGAACCTCTGCAGATTTTACATGCTTACCGTCAAGAGCAATTTCTTTCTTAACTACAAGCCAGTCGTAGCGCACGTCAAGACCGTAAGAATCTTTCTGATACATACCGAATACTTCGCAGTCATCAGGAATTACAGAAGGATCCATGAGTTCGCCTGCTGCATTAAAGGTGCTGGCCGGATGCTGGCTGTAGTAGTTCTGGAAAGCTGTTGTTGCATCCATATCTGCAAGACGGAAATTCAAAATACCCTTACCCATGATGAGGGTGTTGATTGCATCTGCCTGAGCAGCGCCCGGGATTTCAATATAGATACGGTCATCACCCTGCTGTCTGATTACAGGAGAAGTAAGACCAAACTTGTCTATACGGCTTGTAAGATTTTCAATGGCATTTTCCATTGCTTCTTTTTTGAAGGCATCGGCATCTTCGGCAGCAACTGTATCTCCCTGAGCTTCCAGGGCTGCATTAAGGTCGGCTTTTACGATTACATTCATACCACCGGAAAGGTCAAGACCAAGCTTTACAGAATTGTCATAGTACTTTTTAGCCTTTAAGATTTTGTCGCGGTATCTTGCCTGAATTACATCCATAAAATCAAGCTCTGAATCGTAGGCCTTTACAACATCGGCAACAGTCATTGTTTCCGGTGCTTTCTGACCATAAGACTTGTACTGCTTTGCGGCAGCTTTATTAAGCCATTCAAAATCACCGTCCAGAACTGCAGACGGATTGCTTCTTGCAAGTTCCTTAATTGTAAGCACATCTTCTCTTGCTTTGCTTTCGGCATGATTCCTGATGTTTTCTGTTGACCCCAAGGCAAGCTGCTGTACTTCCTTAGGAGTTCTTCCGTACCAACTTATTGAAGGCCATAGAAAAACGAAACAGAGGGCAAGAACAACGAGAAGAATCAAAAAACGGGTTCGTTTGTTCATTTTTATTTTACTCCGAATTATTTATTTGTTTCTTCCGAAGCTGTTTCTGCTTTTGCAGGTTCTGCGGCTTCGGCTTTCTTTTTTCCGAATGAAAATTTATTTGCTTTTTTTGCAGCGGCTTCTTCGGCAAGTCTTGCCTTTTCTGCATCCGAAAGCTCTACGGTAGAAATTGCAGTGCGGTTGAATTCAATTTTGCAATCATCATCAACCTTTACAATTACAGTGTTTTCTTTTACAGAAGAAATAACACCATGAATACCACCAATTGTAATTATTTTGTCACCCTTTTTAAGGGCAGAGAGCATTCTCTGAGTTTCTTTCTGCTTCTTATTCTGAGGGCGAATAAGGAAAAAATAAAATATTACAATGATAAGTAATAAAGGAATAAAAGATCCTGCCAGACTTGCAGGACCAGCTGCCTGCTGGGCTCCAGCAGTTAAAAATGGAATGAAAGACATATATTTCCGTCCTGTTTTTTATTATAAAATTTTTTTTGATAATAATATCAATTTTACTAGAATATCATTTATAAAAGGGTGTGTCTAGTGATATTGTGGATTGCTTCGTACTTCGTACTCGCAATGACGGGGCAGTGGTAGATTGCAATGTTCCAGCTCCCCTACTGTATCAACTGGGTAAGAGCTTCGTTCAACTTGCGGACAGAGGAGTCGTTTGGATTAATGGCAACTACCTGCTTAAGATAGTACTGGGCCTTGCGGTAATCTTTTTTGTCATAATAAATTTCGTAAAGGCGGAAAAGGGACTCGCTGTTACGAGGATTGGCAATGAGGCTGGAACGAAGATCTGCAAGGACAGAATCTTCTGTTCTCTCAAGATAGCTTTTTCTGTAATAAAGATAACTCTTTATTTTTGAAGAAGCAGAAGGCAGCATTGAATCTACCAGCTTAAGGGACTCTTCGCGGCTGAGCACCTGGGTACTTGCCAGAATGTAGGTTTGAGTTATTACTTCGCTTTGAGGATTTGAATTATAGGCCTTGCGGGCCAGCTCAATAGCCTCGCTGTTTTTCTTGAGCTTAAGGCAGACCGTAACATGCTGCCAGACCAGGTCTTCTGTCTGGGCAGATTTTATAAGGCTGCTGCTTATCTGGTAAGCTTCGGTCCAGTTTTCCCTCTGGATAAGACCTTCCAGAGCATAAAGCAGGGCATCTTTATTTCCGGGACTTTTCTGCAAGACAATGGCAGCAAGCTCGTCGGCATATTTTCCGGCAACGGGTCCATCGGTGGCAGAAGAAATTTTTGCCGCTATGAGGATGGCTTCCAGATTCTCGGGATAAAGCTGCATTGCCCTTTCTATTGTTTCTGTTGCAGCTGCAGTATTCTTGCTCCAGTCCAGCTGAACCCTTGCCCTTAAAATAAGATAGTCAATATTCGTATCATTCTGGCGGGCATACATATCAAGCAGGGAAACTGCATGAATATAATCATTCTTTTCTATAAATATTCTGGCTCGGAAAAGAACAAATTCCAGATCATTTGGAGTCTGCTGCAGAACCCTGGCAACATTTTCTTCGGCAGCGGCAAGGTCGCCTTTTCCAAAAGCTATGTAGGCATTCTGTTTTAAGACCTGCAGGCTGGTTTTGCTGGAAGTCGGTAAATCGTTCATGACACTTTCTGCAAGTGCGGCTTTTCCGTTGTTACTTAAAACCCTGGCATATTCCAGAACAATTTCCATTATTACAGAGTCTTCGGCCCGGCTTTCGTCGTAGGCCTTTTTTAAATAGTTTTCAGCTTCCTGGCTGCGGGAATTTTTCTGGCAGTAAAGTCCCGCAAGATAATTGGCTGCAACAGAAGAAGAATTAAAGGCCAGAGAATCGGTAAGCCCCTGCCAGCACTGGGCCTGTACATTGGCCGTTATATTCGGGGTAAGAAAAACCAGGGTCGGTAAAAAAGTAGAAAGAAAATCCTTGTTGCCGGTGCTTGTATCGTAAATGCCTTTTTTTACGGAATTAAGGGCGGCTATGTAAGGGGTATCTGCAGAAGTTTCATAAACAGTCCAGTTCATTTTTTGAGAAGGCCAGAGAATTGTCATGAGCTGGCCCGCTATATAAATGAGAACCTTTTCATTTTCGCTATAGTCGGCTTCGTTTTTATGAATGGCAGCCATAGCCCTGGTCAAAGCTGCAGGCGAACCCTTTTCAACATCTGCAAGAACTGCTTCATCAATTTTTGAAAAATAGGATTTTGGCTTGGAAGAAGAAGGAAGCCTTATTGATTCAAGGCCTTCATTTTTTTCTTCCTGAACTGATACAGGAGTTTCTGCAACTTGTGCAGGAGAATCGTCTGCAAGGGTAAATTCAGAAGAAACATGACTGTCAGCCTGCTTTGTAGATGCACAGGAGCTAAGGCAGAGGGCACCAAAAAGGAGTGCAAAAAGTGAGAAAAATTTAACTGGCAAAAAGCAGCGCCTACGCATCAGAGTCTGTAAAATCCTCGTCGGTTTCTATACCATTATTGTCGTCTTCTTTTGGCATAAGGTTTGCATTTTTTTGCTGAAAGAGGAACAATCCTATAATAAAAATACCTGACATAATCAAGAACAAAGGAGCACCCACAAGGGCAACAATTTTAAATGGAATTTTTATTATTGAAAAAGAAAAAAGTGAGAACCAGATTCCCAGCAAAAAGAGCGCGATGGAAGGTATAAAGTAACCGAAAAGAGGCTTTTTGTATTTTACAAGACCGGAAATGCCCAGAAAAAGGCCGGATGCAATTCCAACCACAGGCCAGTACTCATAAAGAGAAAAATAAAAGATGTCTATGCTCTTAAGAAAGAACAAAAGGCCCCAGAATATCATCTGAAAACCTATAAAAATCTGATGCATCCTTCTGGTAGTTTTTATGGAAAAAATAACTACAACAAGGCCGCACAAAGATACTATCAATGGAAGAAAATCAAAAAACAGATGGTCAACTTTTGAACGCATTCCAATATAGATACAAAAAACGAGAACAAAAACGGCTATTCCAAGGTAAAAAACCAGATTGGCATAAAATGATTTATTTTTCTTCATACTTTCTATTTTAACTTCAAAATTTAATCTTTACAATAATAAATCACTATGTTAGATTAAAAAATATGAAAATTTCTAAAACTCTGGCTATATTTGCAATTACGCTTTTGCTTCTACCGGCTTTTTCTTTTATTTCCTGTGTAAATCAGACTTATACTTCTACCTTTACGCCGGAAGAAACCCAGAAGCAGCTTAATTATCTGCTCGAAACCCAGCAGCTGGAGCCAAAACAGCGCTATGCCATTATAAATCAGATTGCAACCAACAAGCTTGCAGAAGAAGATTATCAGGGAGCCATCCTGCTGCTTACGGAATGGGTTGAAAAAAATCCTGATGACATGTACAACTCCTACTGGCTTTTAATGACTGCCCATTCTTATCTTTCTCTTGGTGCAGAACCGATTGCAGAATACTATTTTGATAAGATCCTGACTAACTGTCCCGACCTGCTTGTTAAAGGAAATTCCATTCACTTTATGTGTCTTCAAAACCTTATCCAGATTAGTAAGACTCCAAGCCACAGAATCAAGTATTTTAATGAACTGATAAACCGTTTTCCCCAGGATATTAACTCTACGGAGCTTTATCTGCGCCTGGCTCTGGAATACGAAAACGACAATCAGTGGGATCAGGCCCTCAAGGCTTGTGAGCTTTTTGTTCAGCAGGCAGATGCAACTACAATTCAGATTCCCGGTGAACCGGATGCCTACAAAAATGCCCGCCACCTTGTAGATTTTAATAACTCTTCCAAAGACTGGACCTTTGAAACCCTGCAGGAGCTGGAAGCTGCCGTTAAAAAAGCCATAAACAACCGCGACTGGAGGACTTTGGATAAATACAAGGCCAAGGTTAACTTTTTTACCATGTCCTGGAGGCAGGATGAAACTGCAACCAATGCCCAGGAAGAGTTTTCTATGGGAGACTGGATGATTCGAAAAGCCCACTACTCCGACACTCTGGATGAATCTTCCAACGCCAACGAGGCCTACTTAAAAACCTGGGGCTGGAACACCTATGTTTCTACCTGGTATCTTTATTTCAGAAAAATTAATTTTCCTTTAGACCCTGATATTAACGGCAACTGGGAATGGGCCGGCATTTACCTGGGAAACAAGCTTTAAACTATATGCATTCAAAAAAGCTTTTTCTTATACTTGTATTTCTCTTTTTTCTGCCTTTTATTTATGGACAGAAGTTACCTCAGGAAGAAAGTTTGACTCAAGAGGAGCTGCCCCAGGAAGAAAGTCTTGCTCAAGGGGAGCTGCCTCAGGAAGAAAGTCTTGCGGCCCAGCTGCTGGAAGAAGACCTGATTGCAGAAGAGGAGCTTGAAGAGGAGCTTATTGCGGAGGAAGAGCCTGCAGGAAAACCCGGTGCAGAAGAAGGGCTTGAAGAAGGCCGGCCCCCTGTCATTCCAAGAAAAGCCCTTACCCTGCCCCTGCCGGAAAATGAAGAAGAAACAGAAATAGAAAGATTCCGCAGACAGTATCTTGATCCAAAATGGACTAAGGTGCTTTATGATGCTCTTGAAAATGCCATTGATTACCGCCTTTATGTAAGAAAGGCTCTTGCAGACTCGGAACTGCCGCCCGAACTGGAATATCTGCCTATCGTTGAATCAAACTATAAAACAGCTGCAAAATCAAAATCCGGAGCCCTGGGTTTGTGGCAGTTTATGACCAACAGCGTAAAGCCTTTTTTAACTTTAAACGACTATGTTGATGAAAGGCTGGACCCCTGGAAAGAAACGGATGCTGCCCTTAAAAAACTCAAGGAAAACTATGACTTTTTTGGAGACTGGCTCATTGCAATAGCAGCCTATAACTGCGGAGCCGGCGCCATGTCCCGGGCTATAGCTAAACTTTCCAAAGAGGATACCAAAGACTTCTGGACCCTCTGCAAGAAAAACCTTATTCCAAACCAGACCCAGCTTTATGTTCCCAAGCTTCTGGCAATTGCAGACCTTTGCATAAACTGTGCACATTACGGGATTGAGCTGCCCCTGCACGAAGAAGAATACGAGGTGCTTTACAACGAAAAAAATGCGGTTTTTGATTATGTAAAGGTAAACAAAGCCTATTCCATAAGTGCCCTTGCCCAGAACCTCAGAATTGATTCCCAGGAATTAAAAAGACTTAATCCTTCCTTTACCCTGGGCTTTACTCATCCTTCTCAAGAGTCAAGCATAAGGCTGCCTGCCGGAACAAGCGAACTTGCCCTTAGCGTTTTAGAAAACATGGAGCCTATGGATTTCCCCATTAAATATACAGTGGTTCAGGGTGATTCCCTCTGGTCAATTTCCCGCAGATACGGCTGCACTGTAAGTCAGATCTGCGAGCTTAATGGAATTAAAGAAAGCGCAATTTTAAAAATAGGAAAAATTCTTTATATTCCTTCAAAATAGTCCGATAAAGAACTAATGAAAAAGAATTTGTTTAAATATGCAGTAACCGGCCTCTTTTTTATTTGTCTGGGTTCTTTTACTAATGTCTGGGCTCAAAATCAGACTACAACTTTAGAATCTACAAGTCAGATAAACTGGATTACAAGAAAATTTACTTCAAACCTTACTCTTGATACAAAAAAAGCAGGACTTTCAATGCCTTCGGGTAAGAAAAAGGCCTCTTCCATAATTCTTTCCAAAATGCCTCAGCTTATTCAGCCTCCTCTCCTTTCTCTTTATGCAGATTCGGCCAACACTCTGGAGGATATGGTAATTGCGGAAAACATTACCCTTGATGATGTTTACGGCTTTATTTTAAAAGGTTACAAAACCCCGGATGTTTTTACTCCTGATGCGGCAAATCTTTATTCTACCAACACTCTTGAGGTAGACAAGCTGGGTCAAAAGCTGGTAAAGCACAAAACAGGCTATAAGCCGGAAGAACCTATTGATATTGTTCCTTCCCGTCCCTACTCCGGAATTATTATTGATGCCCGGGGTCAGCTTACTGTTCATGGAGAATTTGTAAAAAGCGATACAAGCGCCTGTTTCTTCCCTACAATCTGGGATGAAAACATGAATATAATCTATGAAAAAAACGAAGTAAAGCCTGATTTTATAAAAGAAAATGGTCTTGTAACTTATGATTATTCCAATAACACTGAACGCTATGCCTGGAGAGTCGGAAATGATCCTCTTTACATTAAGGCTGTTGAAGTTTTTGGAATTAACAGAACCGATCCTGTAATAAAAAGAAGCGATGCCCTTAAAATTCTTACTGTTCCCGAAAACATTGCGCTTTTAAACGAAGGAAAGGTTGTAATTCTTCTGGACGAAGACCAGCTGGTTTATAATGTTTCCAGTGCCCAGAAGGACCGCACCTACTATGCTAAGTATGAAGCTGTAAAGCAGTATTTTTATGAAAATGCAATTCCTGATGTAACTGTTACCGACAGTCTTGAAGGAATTCTTTTTGCCATTAACCTTAACTTCTATCCTGATTCCCCGGTTCTGCTTCCGGGCGAAGAAAAAAGAGTTAATCAGATTGCAGAACAGCTCAAAGAAATTCTGATTGATGACGGCTACACGATTTTAGTAGAAGGCCACACTGCCGATGTCGGAAAACCTGTTGGTCAGCTTAATCTTTCTATTGAAAGAACTAAGACTGTAAGAGATGCCCTTATTGCCCAGGGAATAGATCCTTCAATCTTTACCTATAAGGCTTACGGTGGAACTATGCCTATTGCTTCTAACGATACAGAAGAGGGACGAGCCCATAACCGCCGCGTTTACATTACTGCCCGTCCAAGAGCAACTTACATTCAGCGGGACTGGTAAAAGAATTTTTAGACAGAAGGAGCAGAAGGCGCGGAGCTTATCTTGCCTTTTCTTTGTAAAGGGCTTCTTCTGTTTTTTCTATTAACTGACTAAGGTCGTAGCCGGCTTTTAAAGACGGGAACATTACAAAGCAGGTTGTAACTGCAATCTCAAAAGGCTGGCCGAATTTTTCCTTCCATTCATTACATTCCTGAGTAATTCTTACCTTAATTTTTTTGTAATTATCTACGGTAAGGCCGGTGCTTATAACTGCAAATTTATCTCCGTTTAAGCGGGCAATTATATCGTTGGCACGGAAGTGATGAACTAAAATTTCGGAAAAGGCCTTTATCGCCTGGTCGCCTGCTGCATGTCCAAAGTGGTCATTTATAGAATTAAGATTTTTAATATCAAAATAAAGGATAAGTCCGCTCTGGGCCATGGCCTTTGCATATTTAAGGGCCGTGTCGCCAAGTTCATTAAAGCCTTTTTGATTCTTTAAGCCGGTAAGATAATCTATATGAGTTATTTCATTAATCATATTATAGCCTTCGGTAAGGGCTACTCTTGTCCTGACCTTCATTGAATATTCAAAGCTTTCGTCTATCTGGATGGCAACGGCTTTTGCAATAAGGTCGTAAACGCATGTGTCAAAGTTTCCGCGTTTTAAAAGGATGTAACCATACTGAATGTTATTCCTGAAGAGGGCCATTACTACAAAGCCTTCGCTGGAAAAATTAAGATAGCCGTCCGGGATTATTGTTTCTGTCGGATTAAATTCCAGGGGCTGCCTTAACTTGTTTACATTGCCTGTCTGGCTGTAATCAAAGGAAGAAACAAGCTTGGCCTTTTCGGGAAGATTAAAGAATTCAAAAGGCTTTTTATATTCAGAAGGTTTATCATAAAGAATTACCGCTGCCGCCTGAATTCCGTAGCTGCTTATTTTACTGGTTAAGATTGGGCCGACTTTTTCAAATGGCAGATCATCCTGAATATAGGCATCCATCTGTGCCGCCTGGAAAACCTGCTGTCTTTTATTAAACCATTCTGTTACTGAAAAACGGTCATTGCTTTCGTTTTCAAGGGCAAGGTCATAGCTTATATAATCATCCGGTTCAAACTGCTTTTTGCTGTTTTGTTTTTTGTCAGTAGATTCTCGTAAAATTGCCTTGGCTTCTATTGTCTGAATGTTCGGAACCTGTTCACAGTTTATCTGACTCAATAAAGTTCTTGCAGCCGCATAGCCCTGATAATAAACCTGCTGATTAATTGTCGTAAGGGATGGAGTACAGAAAGAAGCCCTCTGCATGTCATCAAAGCCGGTAACGACAATATCCTGAGGAACGCGAAGGTTGGCTCTTTGACTACAAAAATCCATACAGGCAAAGGCCAGATCATCATTCATGGCAATTATTGCATCAAAATTAAAGCGGTTCTTTTTCTTTATATAATATTCGTTTAATATTCCGTAAGCCGAAGCATAATGAAAATTACTTTTCCAGACTACTGTATTGGCCGAAGAAATTTTATTCTTTTTAAGAACCTCTTTTATAATTTCTACCCTCTGATTCATTTCTTTGGAATCGCTTTCTACGCTCATAATTCCAAATTTTTTACAGCCCTGTTCTTTTATAAGATACATGACCAGAGCTTCCAGAGATTTTTTTGCATCACATACGATTGAAGGGATTCCCTGAATCTCATTAGCAAGACTTACAATTTTTAAAGGTTTGTAGGATCTTAGATAAGAGGCATAGGCGGTTTTTGACATTCCATGCAGCTGGGTTCCGGAAGAAATAATTATGCCGTCAACATTTTTTTCATTTACAAGAGATGAAACGGCAAGAAACTGATAATCATGCCCGGTTAAATTTGGGGCAGGCTTGATTTTTCCAATCTGATAAATCAGAAGTTCAACATTTCTTTCTTTGCAGCAGGTTGTTATACCGCTCACAAGACATTCGGAATACTCTGAATTAAGATAATCGGCTACAAATCCGATTCTGATTTTATTACGCTTCATTTGTCTTAATTATAAGACCAAATTATTCTTTTTGTCTACATTCTTTCAAGGTATGGAACCAAAACAAGCCCCATTGCGTTTTTGATTACCTGAAGGGTGCAGTCTGCAAGATAGAGTCTGGCTCCGGCAAGAGTCTTGTTTTCGGCGGCTGCGGCTACAATCGGGCAGTTCTGATAGAACTTGCTGAAGAGCTTTGCAACCTCATAAACATAAGCGGCTACTTCTGCAGGATTCAGGCCTTCTGCGGCACGGGCTATAACTGTCGGGAAATCTCCCAGCTGCTTTATAAGGGCCCATTCGTCTTCGGAAGTCAAGAGAGCAACTGCGGCGTCTGAACTGTCTTCTGCCAGCCCCTGTTCTTTGGCTTTGGCAAGAATTGAGTTTATGCGGGCACCCATGTACTGAAGATATGGACCTGTGTTTCCGTTAAAGTTGAGCGATTCCTGAGGATTAAAGAGCATGTCTTTAATTGGAGTTGCCTGCAGCATGTAGTAATGGAGGGCTCCGAGAGCAACCTTTTCTGCAACCTCGTCGGCATCCCCTACTTCGCTGTCACGGCCTCTTTCTTTAATTGCGGCTACGGCATCGGCGTGCAGGGAATCTATAAGGTCATCGGCGTCTACTACGGTTCCTTCGCGGCTCTTCATTCTTCCGCTTGGCAGGTTTACAAGGCCATAGCTTAAGTGATAAAGCTTGTCTGCCCAGTCAAAGCCAAGTTTCTTTAAGATGTGGAAAAGGATTTTAAAGTGGTAGTTCTGCTCGCTTGCTACTACATATACCAGCTGGTTAAAAGCCCAGTCGTTGTGGCGGCTGATTGCAGTACCAATATCCTGAGTGATATATACTGATGTTCCGTCCTTGCGGAGGAGAACTTTTTCGTGGTTGTCTTCGTCCTTGCCCTTGCCTACTACATCGGTTACATCAATGCGGACAGAGCCGTCTTCTGCGCGGAAGAAAACACCCTTGTCCAGGCCTTTGAGGATTTCGTCTTTTCCTTTGAGGTAGGTTTCGCTTTCAAAATAATATTTATCAAAGCTGATCCCGGTGCGCTTGTAGGTAGCCATCATACCGTCAAAGGTCCAGCCGTTCATTTTTTCCCAGAGGGCGTGAACCTCAGGGTCTCCTGCTTCCCATTTGATAAGCATATCTTCTGCCATCTGGTTAGCTTCGGGGTGGGCGGTTTCGGGCTTGTCTTTTTCTCCTTTGAGGTAGCGGTCAAACTCTACATAGCACTGGCCTACAAAGTGGTCACCTTTCATTCCCAGGCTTTCCGGGGTATCGCCCTTTGCTTCGTGGAACATCTTGTAAGCCAGCATAGACTTACAGATATGTACCCCGCGGTTATTGATGAGGTCTACCTTATAAACATCGGCGCCGGCTGCCTTGAGGATGCGGCTGACAGATTCACCAAGGGCGTCGTTTCTTACATGGCCTAAGTGAAGAGGCTTGTTTGTATTTGGAGAAGAGAACTCAATCATTACACGGCGGCCTTCGAGAGGCTTTTTGCCGTCTGAATTAAGGGAACCGTAACTGTCACCCTGGGCTTTGATTGCCTTGAGGATTGGGGCTGCAGCTCCGCTCTTGTTCAATTTTACATTTACATAAGGACCTAGGGCAAGAAACTCACCTAAAGATTTATCTGTGATTTTTGCTACAACTCCGGCTGCAATCTGTGGAGGTGCCATGTGCAGTGCCTTTGCAAAAGCAAACATTGGCGCACCAAGGTCTCCCATCTGGGGGTTAGGTGCGTTCTGCACAACAATTGAGGCGGCATCAACAGCAGCTGCCGACGGGTCTTTTTCTTTTATAAAATCATTAAGTGCCGATGCAATAATGGTGCGGCAAGTCTCTTTTACATCCATGATAACCTCATTTAAAAGTCATGCCGAACTTGTTTCGGCATCCATAGACCCTGAAACAAGTTCAGGGTGACACTAAGACTTCGTCATTCCGAACTTGTTACTTCGTCATTCCGAACTTGTTTCGGAATCTCTTACTAATACACACTTAAAATCTTCTGTAATCTCTCTTTACCAATAATCCTGAAGAAGCTGCCGAGTCTTGGCCCCTGATCTTTTGCAATGAGGGCCTGGTAAAGGGCGGTAAAGAGGGCTTTTGATTCAAGGCCCATTTCGGTTGCAATGTCGTACATAGCCTGCTGGCATTCCTTGTCAATCTGGAAGGTGTCCAGCTTTGGAAGAACTTCATCGCGTACACGAATAACTGCCTTCAAAAGGTCGCCGCTAAGGTCTGCCTTGCTGCCGTCATTGCGCAGTTCAAAACAGAAATCAGGAGCGCAGTCTGGAGCCGAATGCTTTACCCAGAACCATGCACATTCAATTCGGCGGCGGAGTCGTTCTTCCTGTTCTGGCTTTACGTCACCAAGAGCCTTGATAACTGCATCTACATCGCCTGAGTAAATCTGCAGCAGAGTTGTAAGCTGGCGGATTGTTACCTGGTAAGGCATAACTTCAGGGATTTTTCCGTCAATCTGGGACAGCATGTAAATGCGCTTTTCCTTATTAAAGTGATCGTCGCTCTTGGCCTTATCTATTCCGTAAACAATTCTTTCTGTCTTGTCGTAGTCTTCGTAAACCTTAAGAACATCCATATCAAAGCTGATTGCAAATTCTGTATTTGGACGGGTTCCTGCAAAAAGGTAGCGGAGTACTTCTGCCT
>JAEEGL015205595.1_pt1 | contig 16485 bp, 10 predicted proteins | sample 9134231 | NCBI WGS metagenome assembly JAEEGL01 (sample SAMN16246548, study PRJNA631951) | gut metagenome | biome: gut microbiome; feature: rumen; material: fiber-attached | host: Bos | place: Iran: Karaj | collected 2018-10
CCTCGGCCTCGAGCTTGACCATGAACTTCAGGCCAAGATAGAACACCCGCGGTTTGCCGACACCGGTTCCTTTGGCGTGGATCGTGAAGCGGATGCTGCGGCCGGCGTAGGGCGCGAGGTCGAGGTTGGCCTGCGCCCAGGCGGTGCCGGGGGGCTCCGAAGGCGGCACCTCCGCGACGAGGATGTCGCCGTTGCGCGTCACGCCAGGCGTGGGGTAGGTCCAGGAGAGCTCGCCGAGTTCGATGGGGACGGGCGCCGTGGCCCCGGCGATGGCGTCGAGTTCGTCGGGCGGCGGCGCGACGCCGGGGGGCGGTGCGGCACCGGGCGCGGAGAAGGCCATGGCGGCTGCGGCCAGAGCGGCCTGGATGGCGGTGCGCGTGGTTGTCGAGTTCATGTTTGGCTCTTGTTTTGCTGGTGGTTTTCGTCGCAGCCGGAGGGTGCGTGGCGCCCCCTTCCGCAACGGGACGCCATCAATGATAGCACCGCGTCCCTTGCGGTAGGTTTACTTTTACGAAAAAAACTTTTCGGTGCCCGGACGCTACTTCCTGCCGTTGCGGAAATGCAGCGGCGACATGCCCGTCCGACTGCGGAAAACCTTCCAGAAGTCGAGCCTGGTGTTGAACCCGCAGAAGTGCGCGATGGCGGTGACCGGCATGTCGGTGTGGGCCAGTAGCTCCATGGCCTTGTCAAGCCGGACGTTGATAATCTCGTCGAGCGCCGTGTGGCCGGCCGCCTCGCGGAAGCGTATCTCGAAGAGGCGGCGCGTCTCCGGGAAGCGCTGCGCCAGCTTCGCGACGGTCAGCCCATCGCACGCCTCGCGCCGGATCATCTCCATCGCCTCCAGGATGCGCGGCTCCCGCCGCCCGTAGCCACGCGTGGATTTCCGGCGGTCAACCATGAGTGGCGGGAAGATGGAGGCAGACGGCGAGGCCGCCGTCATTCCGCGCTTCGCGCGCTCCGCCAGGAGCTGCGCGGCGCGGAATCCCGCAAGTTCAAAGTCGAGACGGACGGAGGAAATCGTTTCCGCCAATTTCTCGAACCAGGGCGGTTGCCAGACGCCGTCGGCGCCCACGAGCGTCATGGTGCGCGGGAAGGAGCGGCCCGCCAAGGCCATCGCCTTCGCGACGGCGATGGCGCACTGGTCGTTGACGGCGAAGACCGCGCAGCGGAGAGGAAGCGCCGACACCCACGGGACCATGCACTCCACGCAGTCATCGAACTCCGCGTCGCACTTGTACGGGAAATACGACACGGCGCAGTCGGCGCCGACATTGCGGCAGCAGTCGCGGAAGGCGTCGATCCGCTCGCGCACCCAGCGATCCGTCTTCCAGTGCGACACCACGGCGTAGGCCGGGGGGCTGGTCGAGGACAGTTCCCAGAACGCCATTTTCGCGACGGCGGCCTCGTCGCAGGAGACGGCGCGGGCGCCGCGCCACGCCGGACGGTCCGGCGGATCGAAATAAACCACCGGGACGCCCCCGAAAAGCGAGGGCCGCAGAAGAGTGTCGGGGTAGCAGCACTCCGCCGCACAGCCTATTGGCCTGTATTTTGCCAGCGCCTCGCGCAGCGCCGCCGGAGAGCAGTCCTTGTGCTCCAGCGTCTCCACACGCCACTTCCGCGCGGCCGCATAGCGGCGCAGCCCGTCCATTCGCTTCCTGTCGATGCCCGAGACGAAATTGCAATCGACGTAGAGAATCACTGGCGTCCGAGCGCCATGTCCAATCGAACCGTGGCCGCCGGTTGCATGTCCAGTTTTCCCGTCAACGCCTTTCATCGCCTAGATGTTGTCGCATCGCCCACAAAAGCGCAATGCGGAACGATTATATCAAAAAGCCACGAGCTGCCAGGACCCTTTTGGCATCTTTTTTTTCCTAAAAGTAATCCTCCGGCACCTGGCGATGTGGTAAAATTATCAATGCGCCGGAGAATTGTTTTCCGAATTCGCCCTTCAAAATACCACAACGGATGACACGCCATGGAAATTCCATCCTTCAAGTTCGCCAGCCTCGGTTTTCTTTTGAGTGCCGGTCTGTTCTTTTCTGCTCTCCCCTGCTCTGCCGCATACGTGCGCGGGGAGCTTGTCTGGAAATGCGACTTCACGCCTGACGAGGCCGCCCAATACGGCGTGGCCGGATGCCGTCCCGACGAAGCTGGGCGCGGCGCGTCTTACGAAGCGAACGGCGGCGCCGGCGGCGATGGGGCTCTTTGCTTCCTCTCCCCGGCGCAGGACTATGAAATCAAGATTTCCGTAAAACCCGACGTGCCGCTTGCGGGGCTGCTTCTCGTAGAGGCCGACGTGCGGGGCGTGGGCATCGGCGACGGCGTCCGCCCCTGGAATGGCGCCAAGGTGATGATGCCCTTCACGCCGTCGGGCAAGGACACGCAGTATCCGCAGACTCCGAACGAGACAGGCTCGTTTGACTGGAAGACATGGTCGATGGTGCGCGACTTCGGCCAGCCCGAAAAAGGGCCGACGCTGGTGCTTGGTCTTGAATTCGCAACAGGCGAGTTCATGGTCGATGCCGTCCGCATCTACCGCGTCCGCGAAGTCCCCGACGACGAAGTCGTTCCGCCAGCCGTCAACGAAGCGGCCACGCGGATTCCGCGCGGTGCCTTCGCCGGACGGCACAACCCGGCGGCGCGGCGCGGCACCATGGTCGGCTACCGCATGGAGGAAGGCGACGTGGCGACCCTCGCCTCGTGGGGCGCGAATCTGGCAAGGCTCCAGATCGGCGGCACTGAGATGATCAAGGCGAAAACCAAAGAGGCGTGGTTCGCGGCGCTATCAAACAGGCTGGACTGGTGCGAGGCCGTCATGGACCGCTGCGCGAGGCACGGGATAAAAGTCGTCCTCGACCTCCACGTGGGGCCGGCATGCGTCGTGTCCAAGAACGCCGCGAACATTCTCCCGCGCGACTATCTCGGCCACGAATACGACCCCTCCGACCTCGTGCGGGCCTGGGAGATCATCGCCGCGCGCTTCCGCGACCATCCCGCCACTTACGGATACGACATCCTGAACGAACCGTCCGTTGAGCCGGAAACGTGGCGGGGCATCTGCCGCAAGGTCATTGCCGCAGTGCGGCCGATTGACCCGGCGACGCCATTCGTCGTAGAGATTCCGAGCGTGACGGATAAGGCCCGCTACCGGCTTGAGGAGAAGAACGTCATCTATTCGCCGCACTTCTACTCGCCTCAGGAGCTGACGCATTGCGGCGTGGGCACGGCGAACAACATCCGCTGGAGCTACCCGGGCTACATCAACGGCGTATGGTGGGACAAGGAGCAGATACGGGTCGCCCTCAAGCCATGGATCGACTTCCAGCTGGCGCACCCCGACGCGCCCATTATGGTTGGCGAGTTCAGCTGCATCCTTTGGTCGAAAGGCGCGGACAAGTGGATACGCGACTGCATAGAGATTTTTGAGGAATACGGCTGGAGCTGGTGCTACCACGCTTACCGCGAGTGGCAGGCATGGGACGTCGAGAAGGAGTGGAAGGGGGTCGAGAACGAACGCGACGTGTTCGTTCCCTCCGCCGACAACCCCCGCAAGAAAGCGCTGCTCGAAGGCCTCTCCCGAAACCGCTGACAGCCGTTTTACGAAATCAAGTTTTATCTCTTGTTTTTTCAGAGATAAAACTTCATTTCGTGCAATTTTTCATCGAACTTGAGTTTTATCTTGGCGCTTGACTGGCTCTACGGGAACGGGAAGTGATAAACTTTAAAGGCTATGAACAACAAACCCAAGATTGCTGTCCAGCTCTACTCCATCAACAAATACACTGATTCCGTCGGCCTTGCCAAGACGCTCGCAGATGTGGCGAAGGTTGGACACAAGGGCGGTGAGTGGTAGGTGCAAGGCACATGGTCCAGTCTCCCAAGACAGTCCTTGCGGTTCTTCCACGCGGCAAGCCGATAGCGCAGCGGTCGCTTGCCGGCATCCGCTCGGTCGCGGCACCGCTACACTGGGAGTTCTTCTCGGTCGATTGCGAACGCGGAGATGACGGCGATGTGCGGATCGGCAGATCACCGCTTGGCGTCGATTCCATCCAGGCGCTCGCCTCGATGTTCCGTCCCGACGGCCTGATCGTATGGAGCGGGACGCTTCTGCCCGCAGAGGTGCGCGCCGTGTTCGGCTACCGCCTGCCCATCGTCTCCATAGAGGGCGGGCATGCCTGGCGCGGCGCGGTCTGCGTTGACGGCGATTCGGCCTCAATCGCGGAGCTGGCGGCGCGCGAACTCCTGCTGACCGAGAGGGACGACTTTGCCTACGTGCCATACGCCGGGGGCGACACATGGAACACCGGGCGCGGCCGCGAATTCGCCAGGCGCATCGCGATCGCCGGAAAGAGGTTCCATCGATTCCCAGGCGTGTCCGGGATATCCGATGATGCCGGGAAATCCGCATCAGCCGATCTGTCCGGGTGGCTGAACGAGCTGCCGAAACCATGCGGCATCTTCGCCGCGAACGACATCGCCGGTGAGAGGGTGCTTGGCGCGTGCGCCGGCCTGGGGCTGCGTGTGCCGCAGGACGTGGCCGTGGTGGGCGTCGATGACACCGAATACATCTGCGAGAACGCGATGCCGACATTGAGCAGCGTCGCACAGGATATCTACGGCGAGGGCCGCGAGGCAGCCCGCCTTCTCGCGGAGTGGATAGGCCATCCGCGCCGCAGGCCACCCGCCTCGCTGACGGTTCCGGCGGCGAGACTCGTGCGGAGGGCGTCGTCACGCATGGTTTACGACGACCGCGTGGCGCGGGCGCTGGAGGCAATCCGCCTCCATGCGTGCGAGGTGGGTTTCGGCCCGCCGGACGTCGTGCGCGCGTTGTGCCTGAGCCGCGCACCCGCCTTCCGCCTTTTCAAGCGGGTGACCGGGCGGACCATCCTAGAAGAGATACATGCCGTGCGGCTGGCGCGCGCGAAGTCGCTGCTGGCAACGGGGACGGCTCCCGGTATCGTCGCGGAGAAATGCGGCTACGCCTCGCACGAGGACTTCCGCCGCGTCTTCAGGAACCGCATCGGCGAGACCGTCCGCAACTGGACTCTCGCGTGCAATAAGGTAGGGGGCGATCTCCGAGCGCCCCGCAGCGTGACGATGGAAGGGCGTGCCCATGCGGGTATTGCCTTGCGGAGCGCCCGGAGGTCGCTCCCCACCATGAAGTAGCGCTGCGGCGCGATACTATTTGTTCAAAAAATTTGAGACTATCCGTAAACACATTTTCCTTGGAATGGAGTATAATATTATCCGTCATCAATCCAGAGAAAGGGCAAGAACATGAACAAGGCATTTGCTTCAATCACCCTCGCGACCGCTATGGGAGCGGCTGCAACGTCGTTCGCGGCATTCGACCCCGACTGCGTCCTATACTATGACTTCGAGACGATGGCCGACAATTACCAAGTCGAGAACGTCGCCAATCCAGGCACCATGCGCCTCGACGGCAAACGCCTTAGTCTCGCCAATGTCGTCGAGGCGACGCCGTCCGCGAAGATCCGCCAGACGCGCGCGGCTACTCCCGCAGACGATTCCTCCCATACGCTCCGCTATGTACAGGAAGGGGAGGTGTATGACGGTCGCTACTGCACGCCGCCGGACGGCACGGACTATTTCGCGACGACGAACTTCACCATCGAGCTTTTCTACAAGATTGACGGCAGCGTCGCCGCATGGCATTCGATGTTCAAGCGTTTTGGCGCGAACAACATCCAGGTGAACCTTGGCGTCGGCGGCGCCAACAAGCTGTCCGCTCAGGTTATGACGGGCCATGATTCTTCATCCTACGACACAAAGACGGTCAACGACACCGAGTTTACGAATGACGGACAGTGGCACCATGCTGCGCTTGTCGTGGACCAGACGGGCGAGTCGAAGACGATGCGGCTCTACCGTGACTACAAGTTGATTGGCACGCAGGAGCTGGCGACGAATCTGACTTCCGTCGTAAGAGGCGGTGACCAAAAGTGGTATGTGATCGGTTCGGGCGACAAATACGAATTCAACGGCTGGCTGGACTCGGTGCGCGTCACTCTTCGTGCGCTGGAGCCGCAGGAGTTTTTGTGGGGCGAAGGCATGTCGATCGGCAGATTCCCTGCCGGCTCTACGCTCGCGCATGTGAAGTTCGACGGTTCGGTGAACGCGGCGGACTCCGATGGCGGGACGTTCCTGAACGGCGTGAACGAGGCGGCGAAGGACGGGGGAAGCCCTGCGACGTTTTCGGACGACGTTCCCGGCGCGCGGATCATCGACGGCGTGGGCGGCGCGGTTCTCTCGCGGAACAACACGAAGTCGCTTTACTTCGCGAACAGCAAGGTCTCGTGGTCCGACGCGAGCGACATCCTCTACCTCAGCAAGACGCTCGCGGGCGAAGATCGCACCTCGTGGACGGTCGAATTCTTCATGAAGGCCACTTCAGAACAAGCAACATGGGCGCGTATCATGAGCGCTTTAGGCGGTGGGAACTGGAGTACTTGGTCTCCCTACATCATCGAGTACAGGAGTGGCACAAAGAGATTTGCCCTTAACGGAGACGGGGTAAACCCCAAACCGTCGATAACTTTTAGCACAGACGTTTGCGATGGCAAGTGGCATCATGTCGCCTTCTCCTTCGAGCCGAACAACGACAGGCTCGACCCGACAAACAGCGTTATGAAGCTCTATATCGATTATGGCGAACCCGCCGGGACGCAGACGCAGAGCATCTTCAAATACCCGAGTAATCTGCACTTTGTCCTCGGTGGAGTAGGCCAAGCGGGCGATACCGGCTACTTCGGCCTTATCGACGAGCTGCGCGTTTCAGCCGGTGCGCTCACGCAGGAGAAATTCCTACGGGCGGTTCCAGAAGAAGCGACGGTGATTAGCTTCAGGTAGGCGCATGAAACAGCTTCTTGTCCTTGGCCTCTGCGCTGCCGTCGCGGCGCAGATGGCGTTTGGCGCACATTCCGAAACCGCCGGAACGGCGGCTTCCCATGCGCCCCTCCCCGTCTCCCGCGCCCCATTCGAGCAATCGGCGGAAGTCGCGCGGCGACCGGTGTCCCTTGCCTCGTGGCCCTTCCACCCGCCGGCCGGTTCGGTTCTTCTCGGCGAGCAGAGGCTCACGACATGGGCCGAGTTCCGCAGCGGCGACAAGGTCGCCGTCGTGGACGGCTACGACGGCCGCATCCACTACGTGGGCCGCACCGGCTTCGGCAAGGTGTTGTTCTACCGAGGCGGCGCAGAGACCGCCTCCCCCCTGGACAACGTGAAGCCCGACCCCTACGGGCGCGAACTGCTGGCCTGGATTGAACTCCGCTTTCTCGACGGTTCGCGCCCCTACTCGCGCTACATGGAGTGCTACTCTAATGCCGTGATCACGGTGGACGAGACGGCGTCGCGCGTGGAATGGGAGCGCCTGTGCCGGATGCCGGATGTGGCGATGGACCGCGCGCGCTATTCGATTGCCGCGGCCGGCGACGGGCTGCTGGCGCTGGAATGGAATGCTGAAGGGTCGCAGTCCTCTGCGACCGCAACGGACGCGCGGAAGCGCGTCTCTCCCGTTGAATTCCGCCTATACCTTTGTGGCGCTTCCACAAACGGACTCCACGGCGTCGAGAACGGGACGCGGCTCTACGTGAACCGCGACAGCGAGACGGAGCGCATCGAAATCGAGTTCCCCGATGGCGAGATTTCGGGAGGGGCGACGTCCTCGTCGCCCGCTGCGGAGGGAGACCCAACGCCGCACTACGTCTGGCGCACCGAGGCCGCGTCAGGCCGCGTCCTTATCGACCTCTGCGGCTCGACGGTGCCAAAGGGAGGGTCGCGCTTCCGCGCGACCGCGGACGGTGCCATGGACGCGCAGAAGCGCGTCCCTCCCGGTTCCACAATCGACTTCCAGGCCACCGACGCCCTAGACGTGCCGCAGGACCCGACGGGCAACTTTCTCTCAAATGGCAGCTTCGAGCTTGGCCTCGTCGGCTGGAACTACTGGTGGGGCGGCGAGCCGTGGCACATGGTTGCCGCGACAGGTGAGCCGCTCGAAACCATAACCGACGAGGCGAAGGTCGGCGACAAGGCCCTCCGCATGAGAAGGGGCGCGACCCGCGACAAATACGAGGCGATTCAGTCCACGCCCATGTCGCTGGAGCCGGGTGTGCCGCATGTCCTCTCCGCCTGGGTCAAGCGCGCGGCGGGCGAGACGGGCGTGGCGAAGGTGAAAATGGCGGCTGAACCTGTCGTGCAGAAGTTCCATGTGGTGACGAAGCCGGACGGCGGGGATGCCAAGCTCGTCGTGCCGCTCGCCGACGACGACTGGCACTTCGTGGAGATTCCATTCGTGTCGGAGTGCGGCGACTGCAAGATCGTCCTCGACGGCTCCGGCGCGGCGGCGGTCATCGACGGCATTTGCGTGGAGCGGGGAACGGGGAACGGGGAACAGGGAACGGGGAACAGGGAACCTCCCGCCATCGTCGAGGCGCGGCTTGAGACGTCGAACCCGAACAACATTCTCGCCTTTGGCGCGCCCATCGGCGCGCGGCTCGTCCTCTCCGGCCCGGACGGCGCGGAAGGCGCTGTGCGCGTGACGCTCCGCAACTTCTACAACGAGACGGTCTTCGACGAGACCCTGCCATTCTTCCTTCCCGGCCGCAAGGTTCTCCCGCTCAACTTCGATGCGGCGAAACTGGGCACCGGCGTCTTCGTCTTCGGCGCGGAGTTTAAAGGCTACCGCTCCCCCTACCAGCGCCTCGCCATACTCAAGCCACTCGACGGCACGCACCCGACCGCCGACTTCTACCTTCAGCTGGCCTGGTATGAGCGCAGCTCCAACGCCGAGAGGCTTGCACGCTACGCCAGAGCGCTCGGCATCATGGCTACGAACTGGCGTTCCAACGGCACCTTTGCCGACACCAACGCGCCGGAGACGCGGCTCCGCATGGAGTACGGCTTTGTGAACCGTCTCCATGCGCTCTCCTCCGAGCTGATGGTTAAATACCCGGATCGCTTCGGCCATCACAATCCCGAAAACCTCTCGTCCTTCACCAACGTCGTTCCCGAAAAAGTGGCGTTCATCGAACAGGAGGCATACGAGGCGGGGCTGAAGGCCGCGCCCGACGACAACTGGTGGACGCTCTGGAACGAAGAGGACGCCGTGTTCCCGATGCTCTTGCGCGCCCTCCGCGAGGAGAAGGATCCCGCGAGGAAGCGTGAGGCGTTCGAGACCTGGTTCCAGTATCAGCGCGCCTGCTGGAAGGGGCTCAAACGCGCGTTCGACGAGCGCGGCGTCAGGCTCATGTTCGCGCCGACCCACGGCAACTGCCACTACAATGAGGAGTGGCGGCGCGAAATGATCGACCTCTTCCTGGATGTCGCGGCCTCGCACGGGTTCCGCTACGACTTCGTCGCCATCCACACCTATCGCGCACTCGACGGATCCTTTTTGGGTCCGCACGACCGCGACGCGAACGCGGCGCTGCTCCTCCGCCACCTTGCCGACCGTGGCTACGGCGACGCGCCGGTAATGTTCTCCGAGGGTTACAACATCCTTCCCTTCTTCATCCCTCGCTTTGGCGCCAACGCGTTCGCCGATGCCTACATCAACGGCGGCCCGGCGTCGCTCGACCTGGGCTGGCGCGAGTTCCTGCAGGCCGGCGCAATGGCGCGACTCTACATAATGGACCTCAAATACTGGCCCCGCGTCATGAACAGCCACTCGTGGCAGCACAGGCTTGTCGCCGACGCGGCGATGTCGCCCTTCGCATGGAACATAGTCCCGAACACGCTGGGGCATCTGCTGCCATCGCCGGAGTTCGTCGGTGACGTGAAGCGCGATGGCTGGCGCGCCTACGTCTTCCGCCAGGACGGCCGCGGCATCGCGGCCGTGTGGACCAATGAACGGCAGGCGGTGCTGGGGCGGAGGAAGGGAATGGCGCTTCAGCTCCGTCTTCCAGACGGTGCGCAGTTTGTCGATCTCATGGGCAACGAGCGCGACGCGCCGAGGCCAGACGCCGACGGTGCCGTCTCCATCCCGCTCACGCCCGCGCCGCTCTTTATCCTCTCCGCCGACGCCGCTGGATTACTGAATGCATTCCGGACTGCGGAATGAAAAGGAATAAGCAGCGACCCGCTATGAAGGAATCACCCGTCATACGCCATCCCGGCAATCCGATCCTCTCTGCGAAGGACATCCCCTACGAGGCGAATCTCGTTTTCAACGCCGGGGTCGTGAAGCATCGCGGCCGTTACGTGATGCTTTTTCGCGACGACTACAACTACACGAAGAAGATGTTCGACGACTGGGCGGCAGGAAAGGGCGAACTGCACGCGCCCTCCTGTCGCATCGGGCTTGCATTCAGCGATGACGGCATCCACTGGAAGCCTGAACCGAAGCCGATCCTGGATGCGGAACAGGCCTCGGAGTTGTTGGGCGAAAAGGTCGCTCACGCCTACGACCCGCGCCTGACGGTCATTAACGACGACTTCTACTTCACATTCGCGGTCAACACGTGCGCCGGAGACAACCGATGCGGGCTTATGAAGACCAAGGACTTCAAGACGCTCGAACCCGTGACCGCGACGCTTCCGAACAACCGCAACGTCCTGCTCTTCCCCGAAAGGATCGGCGGCTTCCACTACCGGCTGGAGCGGCCCTTCGCGGGAGAGGCCGGCGACATCTGGATTTCAAAGTCTCTGGACTTGAAGTTCTGGGGCGAACACAGGCGGCTCCTTAACCGAAAGACGCTTTCCTTCTGCAACAGCAAAATCGGACCCGGCGCACCGCCAGTCCGCACGGAAAGAGGCTGGCTCACGCTCTTCCACACCGTGACAGAAGTGGAGAAGCCGCTTTACTCCTGGGAGACCCCATACAAGGAATGGCATAGCAAATACAGCATGGGGCTTATGCTTCTCGATCTTAAAGACCCCTCGAAGATCGTCGGAATGCACACCGGGGCGCTTCTGGAGCCGGAAATGCCTTACGAGCTGGAAGGTTTCCGCGGTAGCGTTCTCTTTCCCGGCAGCATGGTTCCCGAGGACGACGGCAGCGTGAAGATCTACTACGGCGCCGCCGACACCGTCGAATGTCTCGCTACCGCCCGCCTTGACGACCTCCTCGACCTGTGCAAGCCGCTGCAATGAGACGCATGGCGCCTGTCGCAACGGGGAACGGGGAAACAGCCAATTTGACATGCTGGACGCGATTTGGTAGCATAGTTGAGTCGTTTTTAACCTGCGGCGAGTGGAGCTTGCTCCCCGTTGCGGCATTTGAGTCCAAAGGATGGCCTCGTTCCGGCCGCCATTTTTCGGGCGCGAATCCGCAGCCGCGCGCCCGATGGCCGGGCGCCCGGTCTGCCGCTTTCACCAAAACAATGGCGCCGCAATGAGGCGCCGAACGAAGGCCGGACAAAAGAACAGGGACTCAAAATGAGCCAGATTGACAAAGCGGCAGTCCGCCAGAAATTCCAGCGCCACGAGGGCGACACCGGATCCAGCGAGGTCCAGATCGCCATCCTCTCCAAGAAGATCGAGGCCCTCACCGGCCACCTGAAGACCCACAAGAAGGACGTCAGCTCCCGCTACGGCCTGATCCGCATGGTCTCCGCCCGCCGCAAGCTCCTTGACTACCTCAAGCGCAAGGACGAGGCCGGTTACCAGAAGATCATCAAGGAACTCGGCATCCGCAGGTAATGGATGGCGGCAGCGGCGGGCGCACAGGGCGCCCGCCGCACAAGAAGTAAGGCAACAGCGAAGGAAAGCAAACTAATGAACAACCCCATCACCGTCTCCGCCGACATAGGCGGCAAGACCATTACCATCGAAACCGGGCGCATGGCCCTCCAGGCCGCCGGCGCCGTAACCGTCCGCCTCGCGGACACAGTCCTCTTCTCGGCGGTCTGCAACACCGACTCGCCGCGCGAGGGCATCGACTACTTCCCGCTGCAGGTCGACTACCGCGAGAAATTCTACGCGGCCGGCCAGTATCCCGGCGGCTTCTTCAAGCGCGAAGGCCGTCCGAGCGACCACGAGACGCTCATCGCGCGCCTCACCGACCGCCCGATCCGCCCGCTCTTCCCCGAAGGCTACTACAACGACGTGCAGATCATGAACATGCTGCTGTCGGCCGACGGCGAGAACGACCCGGACGTCCTCTCGGTCACGGCGGCATCGGCGGCCCTGCACATTTCCGAGGTGCCCTTCTACGGCCCGATCGCCGCAGTGCGCATCGGCCGCATCAACGGCCAGTGGGTCATCAACCCCACGCAGAAGCAGCGCGCCGAGAGCGACCTCGACCTCATGTATGCCGGCACCAGCGACCGCTTCCTCATGATGGAAGGCGGCGCCGACGAAATCCCCGAGGCCGACTTCATCGCCGCGATGAAGCGCGCCCAGGAGGAGGTCGTCAAGCTGATCGACATCCAGGTCGAACTCCGCCGCAAGCTCGGCAAGCCCGACAAGGTCATCACCGAGATCCCGCAGGATCCCGAGAAGATGGACTTCGTCCGCCAGACCTCCGGCGCCGCGCTCCGCGAGGCGCTCGTCATCCCCGGCAAGCTCGAACGCCAGGGCAAGGTCGAGGAAATCAAGGCAGACCTCAAGGCGAAGTGCCTCGAGAAGTGGCCTGAGATGACCGACAACGACTACATCCACCTCTTCGACGCCCTTGAAATCGAGACGGTGCGCAGCAACGTCCTCGACTACGGCAAGCGCATCGACGGCCGCGGCCAGTTCGACCTCCGCCCGTTGCAGGCGGAAGTCGGCCTACTCCCGCGCCCGCACGGCTCGGCGCTTTTCATGCGCGGCGAGACCCAGGCGCTCGGCACTGTGACGCTCGGCACGAAGAGCGACATCCAGGAGATGGACAGCATCACCGGCGGCCCCAAGGGCAAGGCCTTCATGCTGCACTACAACTTCCCACCCTACTGCACGGGCGAAGTCCGTCGCATCGGCGGCACCGGCCGCCGCGAAATCGGCCACGGCGCCCTCGCCGAGCGCTCCCTGCGCCCCGTCATCCCGGAGAACTACCCCTACACGATCCGCGTCGTCTCCGACATCATGGGCTCCAACGGCTCGTCGTCGATGGCCTCCTGCTGCGTCGGCACCCTGGCGCTCATGGACGCCGGCGTCCCGATCAAGGCGCCCGTCGCCGGCATCTCCGCCGGTCTCTTCACGACGCCTGACGAGTCCAAGAAGATCGTCGTCACCGACATCCTCGGCGCCGAGGACCACTGCGGCGACATGGACTTCAAGGTCTGCGGCACCCGCAAGGGCATCACCGGCTTCCAGGTCGATCTCAAGATCCGGGGCCTCACCTGGGACATCGTCGAGGAGGCAATCCGCCAGACCCGCGACGCCCGCCTGAAGATCCTCGACTTCATCGAGTCGGTGATCCCGGCGCCGCGTCCCGAGCTCTCGCCCTACGCCCCGCGCATCGAAACGGTCATCATCCCGGCCGACAAGATCGGCGCCCTCATCGGCAAGGGCGGCGAGACAATCCGCGGCATCTGCGACAGCACCGGCGCGCAGATCGACATCGACGAGAAGGACAACCAGGGCATCGTCACGATCTTCGCCACCGCCGGCGAGCAGATGGAGGCGGCCAAGAAGGCCGTCAACGCCGTCATCGCCGAGCCGGAGGAAGGCATGATCTACGAAGGCACCGTGACCGGCATCAAGGAGTTCGGCGCGTTCGTCGAGATCCTGCCCGGCCAGGACGGGCTCTGCCACATCAGCGAGCTCGCCGACAGGCGCATCAACAAGGTCGAGGACATCTGCAAGGTCGGCGACAAGATCTGGGTAAAGTGCATCGCGGTCGATGACCGCGGCCGCATCAAGCTCAGCCGTCGCGAGGCCATGCGTGAACGCGACGCCCAGGCGCGCGGCGAAGCATAGCCAGCGCCAAAGGCACAAAAAAAGCCCCCGCCGACATCCGGCGGGGGCTTTTTCTTGGGGAACTTTTCAAAAACCGCTAGATATTGCGATTTGCCTTTTCGGGGAACAAAAGGGCTTCCCAGCGGGCCTTGTCCTCATCTGATGCGCCTTCGCGCCGGGAGTAGCGGGGCTCCATTCCGAACTTTGCGTATTTCTCAAGGCCCAGCGAATGATAGGGGCAGATCTCCGTCTTTACGATGTTGCGAAGCCCCGCGATGAATCCGCGCAACGCGGCGAGGTCGGCGTCCGTGTCATTCAGGCCAGGGGCAAGCGGGCAACGTATCCACAGCCGCGCCCCTGCGGCGTCAAGGCGCAGGAGGTTGTCGAGAATCTGCGCGTTGTCCACTCCCGTGAGTTCGCGATGCTTCGCCGCATCCATGCACTTGAGGTCGAAAAGCCAGATGCTGACGGATGGGAGCAATTGTTCCAGCGTCTTCCACTGCGCGAAACCCGAGGTGTCGATGGCGACATGGATGTCCTCGCCGGCGGCGGCCGCCGCAAGCGCGGCGGCGAACTCCGGCTGCGCGAGAGGTTCGCCGCCCGTAATGGTCAGGCCACCGCCAGACGCCTTGTAGAAAACAGCGTCGCGCCTCACCTCGGCCATGACATCGTCAACGGACATCCGCTTTCCGCAGACCTCCCCCGTCATCGCCCGCTGCGGCAGCGGCGACTGCGACTCCGGATTGTGGCACCAAGCGCAGCGCAGCGGGCAGCCCTTCAGGAAAACGCTTGTGCGCAGTCCCGGGCCGTCTTTAGTCACGCCGCGCTTGATGTCGAAGACCAGGCCGTCCATCACACGGCCTCTTTGATGAGGCGCTTCACGACGAGCTGGCGGAAGGCCGGGGAGAGGGAGTTGAAGTAGGCCGTGAAGCCGGTGACGCGGACGACGAGGTCCGGATACTTCGACGGGTCCTTGTGGGCTTCGAGTATCTTCCCCGCATCGACGACGTTGATGTTCACCAGCGTTCCACCGAGGGCGAAGTGGCCCTCGATAAGCGCCATGACCTTTTCCACGGCGTCGGCGTCGTTGGCGAGGCCGATGTCCACCTCAAGCTGCCACGGCGCGGTGTTGCCGTAGCCGGGCTGCACGGAGGCTATAGCCGCGGCCATCGCGGTCAGCGCGCCGTCCTTGCGGAAGCCAGGCAGCGGGTTCGCCCCATGCGATATTGGCTCGCCGGCGAGGCGGCCGTTTGGCGTCGCGCCAACGGCCTTGCCAAAGCGAAGGGTATCGGCCCAGGTGAACCAGCCGGGGATCAGCTTGAAGCCGTCTGGCGTGGTGCGCCCAGCGATTTCCGCGTTGAGGATTTCGGTAAGGCGCACCGCCCAGCGGTCGGCGGCGGTGCCGCCCGCGCCATAGTGGCCGGCGCTTTCGACGAGGGCGCGGATGCGCGCTCCGTCTTCGCCGGCGAAGTTCGCGGCGACGGCGGCCTTCAGTTCTGCGAACGAAAGTGCCTTCTCCTTCACCACTCGCTCCTCGATTGCGCCGAAGCTGTCGGCGACAACCGCCAGCCCCGCGCCGTCGATGGCCATGTTGTAGTAGGTGGCGCCGCCATGCGAGACATCCATTCCCTTTTCAATCGGGCCGTGCGAAAGGAGGTTGAGCAGGAGCTCAGGCTCGTTGAGATACTGGTGCGCGAGATGGAAGTCGATGCCGCGCGCCGTCACATCTACCGCCGCGCGGAAGTGCTTGAGGTAGTTCGCCTCCAGTTCTTCCAGCGAAGAGGACTCCGCGAAGGCGACCTCGAAGACCTTGGCGATGTTGATCTTCACCACGTCGTTGAGGGTGTATTCGAGACCGGGGAGGGACATCCAGTTGCAGCCGACGGCGATGCGGCGGCGGGCGAGTTCGGCGGAATATCCGCTGCGCATGAAGCCTTCGACGAGCGCCTTGTCGCCTGAGAAGCGCGGGCAGCCCTGGCGGTTGGCGAGGAGGATTTCGACGCCGCGGCGGAAGAGGCGCCGGTCCATGCCGTCCCAGACGCGGATGGTGAGGTTGCAGGATGCCTTGAGCTTGCCCGCCGCCTCAAGGATGATGTAGGAGAGCGGCGAGGTCTGGTCGTGGCCGTCCGCGCTGGGCCCGCCGATCTGGTAGTAGTGCGGGTCGTTGAGGAAGAGGCAGAAGACGTAGAACTCGGCATCCTCGTCGGTGAGGATGCCAGCCGCCTTGTCGCGCTCGTAGTAGGGGCGCAGCAGCTCGTCGAGCTGGCCGCCTGCGCCGTCGCGGTTGTAGGTGCGCGAAGCCATGTTGAAGATCGCGATCCACTGGCAGACCTCGCGCATCGTTTCCGGTGGGGCCTCGGCGATCTTGTAGCAGACGCGCGCCATCTCTTCGAGGTTGGCGCGGCGCACCGGGTCGTCCTCCGACATGGCGCGGTCGTCGGCCGCGGCCGCGAGGCGGCGCGTCCAGGCGATTACGCCCAGGATGGCCTGCTCCTCGGCGTCGAGGAGCGATGCCGCGTAGGCCGCGTCGCTGCTCGACGCGCAAGCGCGGTGCGCTTGCGCCTCCACTCCGGGGGTGGCGGCGCAAAGTTGAGCCGCAAGCGCGCTGTGCTTGCGGCGCGCGGCGCGCACCTTCTCAAGCAGCCC
>JAEEGL010904824.1_pt1 | contig 16484 bp, 16 predicted proteins | sample 9134231 | NCBI WGS metagenome assembly JAEEGL01 (sample SAMN16246548, study PRJNA631951) | gut metagenome | biome: gut microbiome; feature: rumen; material: fiber-attached | host: Bos | place: Iran: Karaj | collected 2018-10
CAACGGGCAGTTCGCTCTCATAGAAGCTCAGGTCACCCCAGTTGGGCATGCCGATGAAACCTGCTCCCTCGCTGCCGAACATGAAGCCGAAACCGAGGAAAAAGAATAGGAGTGAGCCAAACATGAAATCTACAAAGTTCTTCATCAGAATGTTCGCTGTGTTCTTGCTACGTGTAAAACCCGCTTCGCACAGTGCGAATCCCGGCTGCATCCAGAAAACCAACATGGCAGCCAACAACATCCATACAGTGTCGAGTGATAATCCTATTTCGTTCATAATCTTCCTGCTTTTTTAGTTATCCTACATCTTATTTCTTGTCTCTCAGAACGGTGTCACCATGTTCACCCGTCCGTATGCTCCAGGTGTCAATCATTTCGCTGACAAAGATGCGGCCATCGCCTACCTCGCCCGTGTGGGCCACATCCAATATCACCTTCACCGTTGGCTCCACAAATTGGTCACGGCACACGATGGTCAGTGCCACACGCTCTATCACGTCGGTCGAATACTGGACTCCACGGTATATGCGCTCCTCACGACTTTGACCAATACCATGCACATTGTGATACTCAAACCAGTTGATGTCAGACTGGAGCAGTGCTTCCTTGACATCCTCAAACTTAGTCTTACGGATAATCGCTTCAATCCTTTTCATAATTTTCTCCTTTTACCTTAAATTGTAATACTCAATCATGTCTCTGAGACATCGTTTTGCCAATTGACGGTGCAAAGGTACGACATTATGAAACGAAAATGGGTATTATTATGCTACTTTGATTTAATTTTAATTATATATTTTACATTTTGTACGTAAAATAACAATAATTCCAACAAAATGTATATAAAATATCCCCCAAAACAATCATTTTATTACAAATTGTCAAGTTGACCATAAAGAATCTCCGAATCAGAGAATCAATGGAACAGGTTTTTGATTGAAATTTTAACATTTTGCAATTCCCTCTAACGTTTGGAATCATGGGTACTCATAGGATTATGGGGGCTCGTGATTCACTTAATACATCACGGCGACAGAGAATTTGATACATTTTTAAAGTCATCCGTCAGTTTTCAGAAGCCTTTATTTTTTTGTCGCAAATTCATGTCTGTGTCGCAACAAACGGCCTCGCTCACCTCATTCATTGGAGCTCAGTTCCCCGGTTCTAAGGTGGTCAGGCTCGACAGGAACGACAGCGGTTACATGGCAGCGCTCTCCAATGGCATCTCGCTGAGGACCGACCTTCAAGGAAAACTTGCCTAAGAAAGCTCCATTCAAGAGTGAAATTTACCAGAAGGCTAAAGTGCCGTATCTGAACATGGTTGAATCCATGCGACGATACGGCATTTTTGTAATTATACCTATTTGTTCTTGCCGTGTTATAGAGGTCATTCATGTTCCATTCATGTCCATTCATGTCCATTCATGTTCATTCATGTTCCATTCATGTTCCATTCATGTCCATTCATGTTAAAAAAACAATCCATTTCCATTCAAGTTAAATAGAATTCATGCATTATATGTTGTGGAGATAATCAATTGACCATCCCCTTATGTCCCCAAAAGGTTCTTTTCAGTAATATTGGTAGAAAAACATGTGAATTTGATAATAGTACAGTCAATAATTATTCGTATTTTTGCTCCCGTTATAATATATGTGTCTCATTTATAAACAAATGTCCTTATTGTCGGCATTTGGAATTATCATTAAGACAAAAATAGAAAATATGAAAAAAGTAATCATCATGCTCGCAGCGCTGCTGGGTATCAGTCTGAGCGCTTGCTCACAGAGCAACAAAAAGGAGAACAAACAAATGACGAAAGTATTGGTAGCTTATTTCTCAGCTTCTGGAGTGACGAAAGGTGTCGCCAAACAACTGGCTGAGGTGGCAGGGGCTGACCTGCATGAAATCAAACCCGAAAAGACATACACTGATGCCGACCTTGACTGGCGTGACAAGCAGAGCCGTTCCTCAGTGGAGATGCAGGATAAGTCCTCACGCCCTGCCATTACTGACAAAATTCAGAATATGCCTGACTACGATGTGGTGTATGTCGGCTTCCCAATCTGGTGGTATACCTGCCCGACCATCATCAACACTTTCATGGAGGCATACGACTTCAAAGGTAAAACTGTCATCCCCTTCGCTACTTCTGGCGGCAGCAGCATCAAGAAAGCTTGTGAAGACCTGAAAGCCACTTATCCGGATGTTATCTGGAAAGAGGGCAAACTGCTGAACCGTGCATCAAAGGATGAGTTGCAGAAGTGGGTTGAGAGCAATCAATAAGGCAGATGTCTGTTGAGCAAAACATACAATAATTATGAGCAAATTTTATTCTTTGGCATTGCTGTGCCTGATGGCACTGACTGCCTGTGCGGGCAATTCTTCTGAAACGGAGCAGTCGCCCGCTTATGAGACAACCGACGACGGAACGGGCAGCAAGGTCTATTTCACCAAGGAAATAACTGCGGCTTCGTTGGTGAAGATTTTTGAAGCTCTTGGTGCATCGACTGATGGCAAGCGTGTGGCAGTGAAAATCTCAACAGGCGAGTCGAGCCGTTCCAACTACTTGCGTCCTGAGTTCATCAAGGACTTGGTACAGAAATTGGGTGCCAATATTGTGGAGTGCAATACGGCTTACGGTGGTAGCCGCTCAACGACTACCGCACATCGGAAGGCCATTGAAGAGCGGGGTTTCAACGACATCGCAACAGTAGATATCATGGACGAGGAGGGCACCATGCAGATTCCGGTGACCGATACGAAGCACATCCAATACGATATCGTTGGCTCTCATCTGCAGAACTATGATTTCATGGTCAATCTCGCCCACTTCAAGGGACATGCCATGGGCGGTTTCGGAGGGGTGTTGAAAAACCAGTCCATTGGAGTGGCTTCGAGCAACGGAAAACTGTATATCCACTCCGCAGGACGCAGTACCACCCAGTGGATTTCTGATGACCAGGACGGATTCCTGGAATCAATGGCCGCTGCTGCACAGGCTGTACACAACTACTTCAAGCAGGAAGGAAAGGACATCGTGTACATCAATGTGATGAACAATCTCTCGGTCGACTGTGACTGTGACGGCTCGCCTGCTTCACCCAAGATGAATGACATCGGCATCCTTGCATCCACCGATCCGGTGGCTCTCGACAAGGCTTGTCTGGATCTGGTTTTCAACCATCAGTCTGTGGCCGGTGATGACGCCGGACCGCTCATCAGGCGTATAGAGAACATGCATGGCACACACACAGTGGAGTATGCTGAGCAGCTTGGGCTTGGAACGCAACACTATTCATTGATTGACATTGACCAACAGGAGGGAATCGTCGGAATGAAGTCTGATAAATCAAACCGATATAATGTCTACTCGCTTGGTGGGAAAAAGCTGTTGTCCAATGCACGTACCCTTGAGGGATTGCCCAAAGGGACATATATCATCAATGGTGAAAATACAACCATTCAATGAAATAGATGAATCATGACAGTGTAAGGTGATAAGCCTATAATGCCTTTTCCCAGTATTCCTTGGCATCACCGCCAAATTCCTCGGTCAGCAGTGCCAGAAACTTATAGGCGTCTTTTACTGTGTCGGTGCTGCCATACTGTTCTGGATCACGGTTGATGCTCAGAGATGTAATCTTGTATCCGTCGCCGCATGGCTTATATAAGGCTTCGAATATGCAGATGCCTGTCCAACTGCGAAAATAACGGATGGCCGTTTCATCGCAATACATGAACCAGTGGTCTTCCATCGCTTCTGGAATGTGGCCATATTTGATGATGTCCATCACTTCTTTAGGAAGCGTCACATTCACAGGGATGACCTCTTTCTTGTCAGGCATGGGCAGGTTTTTCCAACTGTCTTTTGTTGCCACTTTGGTCTTTTTAGGCATGGGGTTCTCTCCTTTGAACCGCTTGGCTGAATTGCCTGCGCCCATTGTCCACATCTTGAGCGCGTCTGTCTGGTCTGCGGTGGGTTGGTGCCTGTCCGTCCTCGCAGATTCGCTGGCGCCTATACGGGTCAGCACCTCCACGAAGTCTTTGGGCAGGATGACGTTTTCCTGGTCAATGGCTTTTTGGAATAAGGGTGCAATCTGTTCTGGAGTAAATCCCGCTATACCGCATCCGATGCGGGTGACAAGAAACTTGTATTCACGATGATTGGATGCAAACTCGATGAATTCATCCACGTATGGCTTGATGGTTTCCGCGCCGCCCTGCATGGTGGGGATGGCATAACTCTGTCCTTGCAGCCCCACGCCTTGTCCATATTTCGCACCGTAGTAGTTGTATGCTATACGTGCCGCACCGCCATTATGATGACCTGCTAAGTTGCTGCCGAAGACGAATATCTCGTTCGTTCTCAGTCGGGTTATTCTGTCGGGTGTATATTCTCTATTGTACATGGCTGTTTGTTTTTCAGATTTTTCTTTTGGGTTGTGAAATATCGGCAGCGTCTACACACCAGTCTTTCACCTTTATCGGGAGCATCCCGGCTGGTTGTCGCCCTGCCATCTGCAGAAGGAGCCTTTCATCAACATTCTGTGTGCTGATGTGAGAGGGTTGAAACTGCCTCCCATGGCCACGGTTTTCTTGTCCTTTTTATGTTTTGTGCAATTTTTCGTAAAGATAGGGATTCTTTCTCAATCCACCAAATATATTGTGTAAAATGAAGGTGTTTTCAGACATTTGAGGGTGTCAGTTCATTCTCGTCAGATAGAACTCGGTTTGCTCATGGCATTTGGATGCCCGTTTCTTCTTTCATACCTGCAATGATAAAGGCCATTTGTGTGCCGTCATCGAGAATAGTGTGAACTTCAGATTCATGCATCATGGTCACGTAATGCCCCCACCCTGGAGTATTGTCATAACCGATACCATTGAGTTGGATGCGGTCGGTGACAGGGGAGCATTGAAGAAGATTTTTGTTGATGTCGCAAACTGCGAATTACACACCGTTGATGCCTTCGTGGTACATGCGGCTGGCAGTCAGAATGCCTTGGATTTCATCCGACCTTTTCTCGCCATGGCATAGTTCAAGCAAGCTTGACTCTGCTCATTTGGCTTAACGAAAACGTTGGATTTCATCCGACCTTTTCTCGCCATGGCATAGTTCAAGCAAGCTTGACTCTGCTCATTTGGCTTAACGAAAACGTTCCTCGCCCACACCAAGGATTTTGATGAGACTTCCGGATTAAGGCTTGTCTTCGATTTTTTGTGTATCCATGTCTTTCATCTTTCTTCTTATTCAAAATAATACAAGTTGTTGTAGTTGAACCGGTTCAGTTCCGACTTCATTTCATCTAATTCCCTCATTCTCATAGGTATGTCCTTGAGGTCGTATTGATTGATGCAGTCCCGCAGACGTGAGGCAAATATCACCATCTCGCGGTCAATCTCCTCTTGGGTGGTCGTGATATGCTCTTCTGCGGCCTCCTTCAGTTCGGAGATAATCATGCCGGAGAAGAGGCCGTGCAGTTTGTAGTAGTCGGCAAATTTGTCGGCATGGCACCAGATTCCGATGCATGTCTTCTCGCGGAGAAACTGCACATGGCCGCTGTCAATCAGCTGCCGTTCGAATACTCCGTCTTTCCTGCGTATGGAGAACAGTCCATACTTGTTGCCGTGTCCTAGCATCATGACGGTGTCGTCGGAGCGGATGGCGCGGATTACCTCCATGTTGGAGTTTTTCTCCGTGATGTGTGCCTTTATGTCTTCCCGCTGGTTGTAAAGAAGTGAAAGGAACTGTGTCGTTGGGTCGTTTGCGTGTATGATGGTCATGTTTATTTTGTTTTTGGGGTTGTCATTCGGTTTCCCGTAAATATACGGAAATTTTGGGTATTTATGAAGGTATGAATTGTTTTTATTAAATTATTGCTCTCCTTCTCCTTCAGCTCTCCTTCTCCTTCTCCTTCTCCTTCTCCTTCTCCTTCTCCTTCTCCTTCAGTATTCCATACCCTTTTCCGTATGCCGTCATTCCATGACGGCCCATCACCTCGGCCACCCCAGGTTCTCCGTATGCAGCGGGTTCGCCGCTGCCCCTGTGAATCGGTGGACCGGGAGGAAGGTTCTCCTGATCCAGTTTATGTTTCATTGGTAGGATTTTATGTTAAATTAATTATCTCTGAATATTTACCACAACGAATGACGAAAGAAGATAATAACAATCAGGACCTTACTTGATATTTAAAGTTTACAGTCTTTTTGTGGCAAACAGCTTCGCCATGCGCACGGTCTGCTCCGGCCGTACCTGTTGGCGGCCTCCATCAGTCCCTGCAGTATCTGCTCCTTCAGCGACATCTCCTCCGGAGCCACCGGCTCCATGGCGGCCGCCTCCGCCTCGGTGCCCTCAGTGTCCGCCCCGGCTGTATCCTCACCTTCGCCCCCGCCGTCCTCACGCACCTCAGAGTCCTCGGCCTCCGCGCCCTCGTCGCTCATGAAGCTTATTCGGTCTCCGGACTGCTCTCCTGGTTGTTCTTCTCGGCGTTCTCCTCTTTCTTCATCTTCTCCCGCATCTCCCTGAAGCGTTTCCTCATTTCCGCCCAGTATTCTTCCTCTTCCGGCGTCAGTTTCCGTCTCTCCTCGTGAACTCCGTGATATTTGGACATTTCTTCCAATTCTTCTTTCGTCGGGCCCTGCACGCTGTATCCTCGTATTCCCATAGTTACGGTCTTTTAGAAATTCTACAATATCGTCAATCTTTCTTGTCAGTTCTTTTATCTTAAAATCAGAAGTGTTGGTAAGGAAACCTAATCTTCCGTTCTCAGCTTCTTTTCCTACCAAGGTGCAAATTACCTCTTCGTTTTTGATTCTGTCTGATTCTTTTTTGTATTTCTTTTCTACATATTCCTTTATATCGGGATAATATTTCCTAATAAGTGCCGCCGTCGCAGCCACTTCTTCATCAGAGAAATTCTTGAACAGCACTTGATGTGTGCTCTCATGATAATTATTTCCTTTGACTACCCGCGCATTGGCTCCAAGATTGGCTAATTTGTTCGGGAATATGAGAATTTGGTCAAGTGTGCAGGAGTAATATCCTATCGTATTTGGCTCATCATAAATTCCCCTTAAGAAATCAACAAAATCCTTTCGAAATCCCATTCTTTCCAAAGCATCAAGCTCGCTCTTCTCTGATATGATTTCGAGCGCACTTGCATCAAATTCCCTCGCAACCTCTGTTTGGATAGCATTTATGACGTCAACAGCCTCCGCATGCGAAGTTATAGCTTTATTCCTATTGATGACATTACCTTTAGAATCTTTTAACTTTTTTTTCTGTCACCACACGGGGATATGCGAATTTTGAGAACTCCTTACCCTTTCTGTCTCCACTGTCCAGCCATTTCTTGAAACCGTCCAAAGTGATTCCGTTCATGTCTCCAAGGCCCTGCCATCCTTTTTCGTAATTCGAATGGTAGGCTTTCCAAGCCTCGTCATAATCGTTGAAGCCGTACATCACCTTGTGCTCGTCGAAAGAGCCGTCTTTCTTCACCTGGTCCACTACGAACACCATGCCGTTCCAGTCGTCCAGATGGTCACTCAAGAACACGTCCACATGGTCACCGTCGGCGCCTTTCGTCCCACGGATATAGCCATAAGTGTTGTGCATCTTTGTGCTCCACTTCTTGCCGTTTTCGTCAACACCGCTGCGCACGCTGCCCCGCGCCTGCTCTATGCTGATGTCGAAGCCGTCAATCCTCACATGGCCCTTCCTGTAGTTCCCTGCCTCCTTCTGGCCGTCCGATGGGGCGCGCTCCGTCTCCTTCTCGGCACGCCTCACGGCAGCGTCAAGACTCCCGTCCTCGCTCATGAACATCACCTGGCCTTCCTTGAACTTTCCTGATTTGTTCACCCTGTCTGGTCTGGGGAGTTTGCTGAAATCTCCTGTTTCCACAAATCCACGCAGCCCGTCTACTATCTCCTTCTGCCTTTCAGCATCCGTCATCTTGTCTGGGTAATAGACATATTCCAGATAGTCCACTCCATCCTTGTCTTTGAAACGGTGAGGGGACAGCTTTATCACGATGCCGTAGTTGTCATTGGGGTGATTATGGCGTGCGAAAGTTTCCGCATCACCTTGATGATCGGCAACTCTAAGCGAAACGCCTCCACCCAGATTGAAGTATTCGGATTTCTTGGTCGACTTCTGCACTCCCTCTTCTCTTGAGATGGAAGTGTCGAACGCCACGGCTATCTCATGGAGCATCTGATGGGCTCCGAGTGCGCCTACTGTCGATTTCCCGCAAAATATTGTCCAAACGCTTTGTGCGCTCGGAATTATTCCGTATATTTGCAGCGACATTAGCCAAGGCCGCACCCTTATGGGTGGGCTGGCCAAGCTCGGGAGTGCTGCCATTAGCGGCACTTTCGTTATTTTTAGTCACTACCACGGCCGTGTCGTATGTCCCGCCGGCATTCTCCTTGTTGGCTGTCTCCACGGTGTATCCGCTGCCGAGTTCCTTCTCGCACCAGTCTTTCAGCTCTTCCTTCTCAAAGCCTTTCTGATAGGCTCTGACGGTCCCGTTCGGCCTGAGCACAAGAATCTCAGATGGGTCATCCAGCGTCACCTTCGTCACGCCTTCTTTGCCTTGGTTCCTAATGGAGTTCGCTCCGCGCACATTGATTACCAGCCTGCCCCCGGTGTTCAGCTTGTCGCCATTCTCCACGGCCTCCATGTACTCGCGGCTTGTCTCGCGCATGAAATTTGCGCGGTCTTGAGGATTTTCTTGCGGATTGTCTTGCTGGTTTGAAGAATTTTCCGTATCTTTGCTTTTAGAAGTAACGTCACTTGGTGGTAAAGTCACTCCACCAGCCTTTAGGCTTGAGGGAGGAGTCGTTAAGGTCCCTCTTGGTGACGTTCTTTTTTGTCTCCAAAGATACCCTTCCATTTTAAATCTGACTCCTCTGGGGTCCTTCTTTTCTCATGCTCCTTTCTTGTGGATTCAAAAGCGGTAACTATCCAATTCTTTTTGTATAAAACATTCCCTTTTTCATCGCGGAATTGTTTCCTTATTGAAACTATATAGCCGCCCTTTTCGTATCTTACTTTATCCTCACTTTTCCTTTTTTTCTCCTTCTTTCCATTTTTGATTACGTCATCTATTACATCCATCATTTCTTCCACATTATTGAAATCGTCTGCGTCAATAATGTGGTCAATAATTAAATGCTCTAGCCCTTGATGTCTTTCATGACTTCCCCAAATTAAATCAATGTCACCAAGATCATCGCGATGAAAAACTCCACGAGCTTCACCATTAGCTTTCTTGATTAAAAATGCTGCGGCTTCTCGGGGCTTACCCTTAAAAGCATCATAGATTGGACCAAAGTCTCCATAGCCAACTTCCTCCACATCTTCCTCACTCTTGGCTGACGCATCACCTTCATCTCTCATAAACCTCGCGCCGTCATACTCACTCACGGCCTGCCTCATGTCCATCCCGTAGTCCACGGTTGGCATGCCGCCGTCGGTGCGCCTGCTCTCCTTCTCGATCACGGCGTCGCGTATCCGCTCCACGCCGGCGTCGTCGACATTACTTGATTAGCAGCCAAGAAAAGATTGAGAAAGAAAGTTGTTTGTAGATTGGATACTATCGATGAATATGAAACTTCACGCCTTCATCATAGCAAATAACCATTACAGATTGCTGAAAGAAGTTCAGCAGAACAATCTCACCTGTTTTGGACAACAGTTCTTTGCTTGCACCAGCTATTTCCAAACGGACACTTTTTTCTCTGAATCTCTTTCCAGATGGAGAAATATAAATCCCATGTTGAGGAAGAATCGTCATGTTGCTGATTTGTTCAACTTGATTGTCATTCAGATATAAAAGAATCTTGTGGATTTTATGCCTGAGAAAAACTCTTTGCCAAAATGTTGCAATTATTTGAGAGAGCATGTTGAACAACTTTGTTCGGTGCAGTCTCACCACATTGATATCAGTCGAAAAAACTATGGCACCTCCCAATGGCGCCTCATCCGACACATGAAGCGTTGTTTTTGCAGGCAATGAAGAATTGTACATAGATAGTTAGTTTTAATTGATTATCAATTCGCATCCAATCTGGACCACCGTGACTAACCGTTCGGTTGGCGTATCTCATCGGAGATAACTCTACAGATGCTTTGTCTTGTGGCAAAGGTATAGATAAATCTTTAATAAATGAAATAAATCTTGGAAAATGAAATCAAAATCAGCGACATCAACTGCGGATGAATCAACTATGGCATAATCTGATTGTATCGTCCGCTCCACGGCTTCCCTGTTCAGGCCCTTGCGCTTGCGCCATGCGCGCTCCAGGCTCGCCACGTACTTGCTTATCTCCTCCACGGCGCTCGTGCGCACGGCACCGCTCCGGCCGTACCTGTTGGCGACCTCCATCAGTCCCTGCAGTATCTGCTCCTTCAGCGACATCTCCTCCGGAGCCACCGGCTCCATGGCGGCCGCCTCCGCCTCGGTGCCCTCAGCGTCCGCGCCGGCTGTATCCTCACCTTCGCCCCCGCCGTCCTCACGCACCTCAGAGTCCTCGGCCTCCGCGCCCTCGTCACGCATGAAGCTTATTCGCCCTCCGGACTGCTCTCCTGGTTGACTTGGGCCTCCCGCGCTTTCCTCCTGGCTGCTAATTTCTTGAAAAACCTCTCTATTTCTGGATCCCCTGTCCCGCATGGTAGAGCTGTTTCCAACAGTGCCTCTTCCTCCTCTTCGTAGTTCTCGTTCTCTTTCTTTATCATAACCAATTTCTGTTAGGTAGTTGTTAATTATTACCTTGTCTTTATCTGGCAATCTGTTCAGTAGTACATCCACATTTCCATTGACCATGTTGCTGGCAAACTGACAAACCAAAAATTCCTCCTCAAACATAAACGGCTTATGAGCGTATTCATCCTCAATCACTCGTTTGTTTTTTATCGCATTTGGAGTGGTAGACGCATCCCAAAAAGTGTCCGCTATGATTCGACGCCCGTTTTTATAACGGTCATAAAGAGCCTTGTGAAGGTTCTCATGGAAATAACATTCCTCAAGCCTGTTTATGTCTACTTTGTCAGCTAATATAATAGTTTTATCAAACAACCAATTATAGAAGGCAGGATTATTATAGTTTCTTAACCATTCTCGAACATCATCATATTCATCCCGACGAACCCAATTGCCAAATATCTCATAAATCTGCTTATCTGTGACATTTCTGGTGTCCAATATAAAAATTGGTGCCAGCGGCTTGTATTTCCTCATCAGTTCTCTCACCTGTTGTTTCACAACTCTCACCTGTTCGTCTATCTCACCTTCAGTTCTAACTTGTTTTTTTACTTCAGTTCTCTTATTACTCACCCTCTTGTACTCAGCAAAGGCCTTCGTCTTCCTGTGGCTGCTCTCCACCCACTTCTTGAATTCCTCCCTGCTTACGCCGGTTATCACGCCGAGGCCCTTCCATCCGGGAGAGTAGTTCGCAAGATAGGCATCCCGTGCCTCACGTGCCGAGTTGAAGCCGTACATCACCTTGTGCTCGTCGAAGTCACCGTCGCCGTTCACCTGGTCCACCACGTACACCATGCCGTTCCAGTCATCCAGGTGGCCGCTGAGGAACACGTCGATGTGGTCGCCGTCCACGCCCTCGGTGCCGCGAATATAGCCGTAGGTGTCGTGCATCCTCACGCTCCACTTCTTCCCGCTCTTGTCCGTGCCGCTGCGCACGCTGCCCCGCGCCTGCTCTATGCTGATGTCGAAGCCGTCAATCCTCACATGGCCCTTCCTGTAGTTCCCTGCCTCCTTCTGGCCGTCCGACGGCGCTCGCTCCGCCTCCTTCTCTGCACGCCTCACGGCAGCGTCAAGGCTATCCTCCTCCCGCATGAACCTGATATCATCCTTCCCCTCGGCACCTCCGGCATTTAGTCTCACTTTGTTCGCCAAATCGGAAAGCATCATGTCTGCAAAATCCTCGGCAGAGAGATTCTCCAAGCCTTCCACCTTTCCGGCGAAAAAGTCCCTCGACATCTGCCAGAAATCCTTCAGGGCTCTCGCCAGCCTGTCGAACAGAGCGGCGACCTTCGCTTTCTCGAAGACACCGTTTGCCTCGTCCATCATTTTGTCACGCTCCCGGCGGAGACGCTCGGCGCCACGTTTTCCAGCAAAATGCACGAACACCTCTTCCGCCAGATTGTCACCCGTCAGCTCCGGATAAAGTCCCTTCACATAGTCCGCCACATCCCTGTCGCCAAGCACCTGGTTCTTCAGACGCTCCCACGCAGCAGGGTTCGCCTTCCTCAATGCCTCGGCCCAAAGATGTCCGTACTCATGAACAGGAGTCTCTGCAGTGGCGATACGGGGGTCGATGTATATCTTACCGTCCTTAACGAAGCCGTAGGCCTCACCGGTGGATGTGCGGAATTTTTTAATCTCACCACTTGGCGTTTCAGAATTTTTCCGTATATTTGCATCCACAACACTTCCTGATGAACGTGCGGGTAATTCCGTGTCGCCTTCGGCATTTACGTCATCCCTGGAAGTGTTTTTTCTGTCTGTATAATAGTTGTTGAAAATTTCTTTACCTCCTCTTTTTTCTGTCAATACTGTGTAACAAACACCATCCTTTTCAAACTGATACACAAAACCCGGTTTATTATTTCTCTTAAGTATAGTGTCGTCCCTTTTGCCATTTCGTATTATATTTGGAATAAACAATATTTCTTCTGTCGTATAGTAGTCACTTCCTGTGTCGTAATGCCTATAAAGACTGTGTAAAGAACCAGCATATTGTTCATTCCCTTGTTGGAATTCTATATCTGGTATTATTCCGTCATCGCGTACAAATTTCCTTCTGATGCGATTCTTCTTCCCGATGAACACGTCAACTATATCCTGTTGCTCATGGCTTAACTCGACACCAGCTAAATCTGCCGCAATCTTAGCTTTTTTCCTATTGGTCTTGCTTCCCATCAGCCTCGCCTGATGCTCTCTGTCCTCGTCCAGCACACGCTGTCCTTCCTCCACGTCCTCTATCACATCAAGGCCCATATCACGGAGCCACTCGTTCACACCGGAAAGAAGAGCGTTTTCTTCCCCCTCATCGCGTTCTTCCCTCTTAAACCTGATGTCATCCTTCCCATCGTCGAAACGCTTCTCCAGCGGAATCACGTTCCCCGCGTCGTCATACGTCACGGGGTCAGCCGACTTGATCTGGTTGGGGGAGAACGCCACATAGCTGTCATTGCCTTGTCCGGAGGCTTCCCAGGTATTTTTGTATACCAGTCCGTCATAGCCTTCCTCTTTCGCTTGTCTTATGATAGGCTCCCAATACTCGGCATGCGTCTTCAGCCAGTCCTCCGGCACATCATCCACCCTCTTCGGATTCCGGATATTAAGGTATACACTGTATATCTTGGAGAGTTCCATCCGCCACAATGAGCGTTCGAACGCTTCCGATGCCTGCTCCCTCGTACCGAAATGCGAGTCCTCGTTGAACACCCAAAACGGCATGCTTCCGTTCACGCGGGTGAGGTTCGTACCATGATACATCACCAGCGGCTCGCCGTTCTCGTCCACTACCTTGGTGTCCGGCATCGCCCTCTTCGCGGCCTCGCGCACCATCCGCCCGGCCTTCTCCATGTCGCCCTTCTCAACAGCCTCCATGTACTCGCGGCTTGTCTCGCGCATGAAATTTGCACGGTCATGAGAATTATTTTCGCTTGGGAGTGGTGGATTTACAAAATTATTCAGTATATTTGTAGCACGATTAAGGTCCAAACCTATTCGTACAGACTCAGCGGGATTAGTCCGTAGACTGTCGATAAGGCTCTGGACCTTGTCTTTTTGGTCTATACGGACAGCCCTCCCATCCTGAATCCATTTTATCCACTCATGGCTTTCTTTTGGGAACAATCCAGAAACACTGTTTATCTCTATCCCGCCAGCATTGAAATTCAAAGTAACACCCACAAGGAAATGTTTCTGGCCATGAGTCAAGTCTACAATAAGATTGCGAATGTTGTTCTTTGTGTATAATAATATGGCTATAGGCTTCTGGATTGCCTTGACCAAATCATGCAAATCAGAAGCTTCAAAAGGATGGGAAATATCACCGGCCTTTTTTGCCAACAATGATGCACGCATACTGATTGGCAAATTATCGAATCCAGCACTTCTTAGATAGACTGATGGCATACCGTGGTTAAAACGATAGCCTGCCGTTAGCGTTCCAGCAATATATTTTTGAAGATCTTCATTGAATTTACTGTTGACTTCCTCTATTCCCCCCTTATCGCTCTCTTCTCTCATAAACCTCGCACCGTCATACTCACTCACGGCCTGTCTCATGTCCATCCCGTAGTCCACGGTTGGCATGCCGCCGTCGGTGCGCCTGCTTTCCTTCTCGATCACGGCGTCGCGTATCCGCTCCACCCCGGCGTCGTCGGCCACGGTAGTCACGTTGAACTGGCTTCCCGTCCACTTCGGGTCCACCATGTGAGGCTCGAAACCGCTGCTGTCCACGGGGGTGAGGTCCTGGAAATTGCCCTCGCAGTCGTACATCCTGCGGTCGATGAGCAGCTTCCAGAATCCCTTGTCGTGGATGAAGTTGCCGCGGGGGTCCTGGGGCGACTTCCAGTTGCCGCTGAACTTCGGGCGAACACCCATGCGGCGGCAGTACTCCAGATACCGCTCGGCGTTCACGTCGGCCGTGTCGTAGGTGCACCATCAACAGCTGATTTTATGTTAAATTTTACTTCCTTAGCCATTTTTCCTCCCCTTTCAGGCTTATATCTTCCTTTTTTTTATATCTTTCCTCTAAAGAAAAAGAAATTCTTTATCGGACTGGCTTATAATTCCCCACTTTTATCTATATTTGCACAAACAATTATTCCTCCCCTTATGGAAGCAAAACATCATTTTTTTGACTGGACAGCAGTTGCTTTTCTGTCATAATCGTTATGATAGTGACATTCTCCATACCTTGGCCTTTTATTTGCTCCGTCTCTGTAATCTTATTCATTATCTCCACCTCTGTCCTCATATTACGTCGTATAGATAGAATTGATAAAGATTCAGGCGGGTCGATTTTCGACGATTACGGTTATCTTTAAATACGACTGACCTTCCTCTTAAACCGCTTCCTCGCCTCTTCCGCCGACACCTTGGGTGCTTCGGCCTTTTTTTTGCGCTCCTCCCAGGGGAAGGGAAGTAGCCGCCGGGAAACCACTTTTTTCTTCAACTGAGGCTGTATGGTGATAGTAGCCAACATACGCATCCGCTCCCATTGGCCCTTATAATCAAGTTCTCCCCCCCTCGTCTGATGCTACGACACCATGCTGAAGGTATCCTGAACATGTCACGCAAAGGTTGGTTACGCAGCACTCGATTACACTGCACCTCGTCGGCTCGGTTGTTAGTTACTGATTCTTTTTCAACTTCAATGCTCTCATCCAGAAGAATAAAAGGTAAAGTACGCCCAAAGAAATGACAGCAATCGCTCCGGCTTGACTTCCTAAAGCATCGCTGGCTGCTCCCATCAGCATGGGGAAGACGGCACCGCCGCAGATACCCATGATGAGGAGACCGCTCACCTCGTTCTTCTTATTGGGAACAACAGCCAAAGCACGGGCGAAAACGATACTGAACGGGTTGCCGTTGCCAAACCCCATCAAGGCGACAGCACCGTATATCTCCCATTGGGTGCTGCCTACATAGAGACCCACCAGCGCTATTAGCATCATGAAGACGCTGACGAAGAGAAAGGTCCAGTCCTTCATGTACTTCATGATAAAACTGCCGCTGAAACTGCCTGCCGCCTTGGCCACAAAGTAGACGGTGGCTATGTAGGCAGCATCGTTCAGGTGCATGCCCAGGCGTTCTATGAGTACTTTGGGCGCTGTCACACTGGTTCCTACATCGATGCCCACATGGCATACGATGGCCAGGAAGCATAACAGGACAAAGGGGTCTTTGAGCAAGCCAAAGCAACCGGCAAACTGCCCGCTCACCGGCTTCTGTTCTTGTGTGACGGGAGTCTCATGGATACGTGTTCCAAAAAGCAGCAATGTGGCCAGTACTCCCACGGTCAAGTAGATAGGGTAGAGTGCACGCCAACCAAAACCGAAAGCATTGGTGGTGGCGCCCCATGAGGCAATAATGGGGGCAAGGAAAGAGGCGATGCTCTTGATGAACTGACCGAAGGTAAGGGCGCTGGCTGAGGCGCCGCCTTGCATCACAGTGTCCACGAGTGGATTGAGTGCTGTCTGCATGATGGCATTTCCAATCCCCAAAAGGGAGAAAGAAAGGAGCAGCATCGTGAAATCGAGCGTGAAGATGGGTACAAGTAGTGACGCCAGCGTCATGACAAGGCTGAGCAACACGGTGTTCTTGCGGCCTATCTTGTTCATCAGTAGACTGGTGGGAATGCTGAATATCAGGAACCAGAGGAAGACTAGTGAGGGCAACGTGTTGGCCATCGAGTCACTTAGATTCAGGTCGGCTTTCACATA
>JAEEGL015268094.1_pt1 | contig 16484 bp, 15 predicted proteins | sample 9134231 | NCBI WGS metagenome assembly JAEEGL01 (sample SAMN16246548, study PRJNA631951) | gut metagenome | biome: gut microbiome; feature: rumen; material: fiber-attached | host: Bos | place: Iran: Karaj | collected 2018-10
CCTTTGAATGAGATGAGATCATTGACAGCCAGCTGACGACATAAACGCTTTGTCGCTTCTTCCTCTGGTCCGGAGCCAAACATGTCTATTTGCACCGGATATCCGTCTCTTTTCAGCTTAGCGGCCAATTGAATAACCAGCTCCGGATGTTTCCACTTCAAGAATCGTGAACACCACATAATGTTGACAGGTGCTTGTGAAGTCAAGATAGGTTGAGACAGAGGTTCATAGTCCTGTACCTTTGTAAAATATCCCCACTTATAGTGGCGTCCCTTATAAACATTTAGGATTCGATCATCGTGCGCGGCAAACGCACTGCAACATAACTTATAGAAAGGACGTTGACGGTAGTAACGCACATAATTGAAGTACCATGACCATAAAGCCGGGGATATAATATTAATCAAACCACGCTTCAGCCACCGTTCTCCGACCTCGAATGACAGTCCCTCGGGAAAAGATCTCGCCCGCTCAATAGCATACTCTTGCGAACATGCGCCAAAGACGCAAACATCTGACTCACGGGCAAATTTCAATGCTTGAGTATGGGCAGATTCATTTTCTCCAGCCAGTATGCAATAGCTCCGGGTCGTATAATCCTCTCCCCCTTTAAGTTGATCCGCCCTACGTGGCAAAGTAGCGACGAATCGAAAGTCCTCCCCAAACAGATTATAGAACTCATCCATAAGGTAAACCTGATGGATATTGAGATAGTTTATATAAAAAACCAGTCTCATTACTCTTCAATATATTGACAGTCCATGGCAACACCGACAGTAAGCCAGAGCATAAAAGCGAGGAAACTGCCCCCGGCAAAAATGTACCCTTCAGCAAACATATGGACAAAAAACAGAGCCAATATGCCACATATGACCGCTCCATGATCACTCTTTTGCCGATAGGCGACCTTAAAAGACCGGAAAAGTATGGGTACAACAAGTATCGCTCCTATTAGGCCCAGCATGGAGAGAATAATCAGCCAAGAAGTTCCCGATTCCAAGCGCCCAGACTCCAAATCCACTAACGATGACGATGTCAAAGTACTCGAGCAAAATCCCACGCCAAAAACAGGACTTGATTTAAATTCCTCTATTCTATTTTCCCAAAGATCCTCCCGGGAATCAAAACTCAATTCCGACGTCGAGCCGTTCTTCTCAATAACCCCAGAGAGAGAGCTGTTCCATAACGAAAAAGTGGATGCTGCAATAATTATCGCAACAATGACAACGCGCAAAAACTTGCTCGTGGCCCCTGACTGGCAATATATCGTAATAATTAACCCCACAAGCGCAGCCATAAGTGCGGATCGCGATGCTGAAAACAAGACCGACATCAGGGCTAGCACTACCCATAACCAATCTATAAAACGCCTCTTAGACATAGCTATGCTGGCGAGGTAACAGGCGGCGATTCCGGCAATAGGGCCTAACGTCATGGAATGCTTTGTCAAGCCACCAAACAATCCCGTCTGAAGATATATGTCAACTTTGCTCGCTGTCATGAAATTAATGCCCATGAACCGCGCGAAGAATGAACCTACACCAATAAACACACACACACACATCATCAATTGAAACACTTGTCTCCTTTGAGCGCGAAGAATATCTCCTTGAAGGAATGGTGACACATTCATAAGCAGTACTGCAAAAAGCACATATCGCTGCCAGGGATGGAATACACTACTGGGTCTTGCAAGTATCAATTCTAAAGGAATATATAAAAGCAACGCCAAAAACAATCCATCCATCCCCCTCATCTTAGTTAGGCAATATATCGCATAGATGATTGGGATCACATACGACACGATACCCGGAAGAGAGGGTAGAAAGCCCATTATCGGCCAAGCCGAAGCAATCGCAAACAGAAGAGTAAACTTATCTGCTGATGCAATGTAATTCTTAATATCCTGAAACATCAATCCAATTCCTTTATGACTTTTGCCGGCACTCCCGCAACAAGCCGATTCCGGTCACAGTCCTTATTCACGACCGCACCTGCAGCAATTACACACTTATCTCCGATCGACACTCCTGGCAAAACAGTACTGTTCACGCATAGCCAGCAACCGTTTCCGATATGAACAGGCACTGTAACGTCTTTCCCAGCGATATGGGCCATGCCAGGAGTAATTAAATGCGTTCCATCACCGATATATACGCGAGGTGCTATATCACAGTCTGCACCAATAGAAATTTCGGAAGAGCAAGCTATCATGACTTCCGGGCCGATCCAGGTGTTATCTCCAATGGACAACTGCCCAATTCCCGATATCCTTACAGATGAATTGATCTTGACACCGTCGCCTATTCTAACACCGGCCCAACGGTAAAGCATACGTTTTAAACCAAAGCCACGAGTTTCCGGGATGAGGCTCAAGACCATTCTAGTTAAAAACAACCTGAAACTATTCATTGTCGGAGAGTATCCTGTATTATTTATCGATTGATTACCTTTACATAAACCCCATGTAACTTCGAGCAAACACTCTCTACATCGAAATGCCTACGACCTACCTCAAAGGCATTGTCAGCAAGCCCCTGTGCATATTCGGAATTATTTATCAAATTACAAATACCTCGAGCCTGCGCCTCAATATCACCGGCGGGGACCACAACACCAATCGGCCCCTCCGAGCAATTAAGTTCTTCGATGTCTTTCAGCCCACCATCTCCCTCCATCATAGCGAATGGAGTTTTGCTAGCCATCGCTTCAAGGATACTGGTAGGAAGTCCCTCAGAGATACTGGTCATTACGAAACAACTTAAATCGCGAACAAGTTCGGGGGCGTCTCGGCGATATCCCAAAAAGTGGAATCGTTCTGAAACATTGTATTCATCCACGATACTTTTAAGCGTGTTCTTCAGATTCATGTCGCCGTCACCGAAAACAACTGCTTGCGCTTGCTGATTCATTTGAAGAACACGGCACATTACTTTAGTAAACAATTCCGGTTGCTTCACTCGTGCAAAACGGCAACTAGTCCCGATAATAGGTGTTCCCTCAGGGACGCCGATAAGTTTCTGGAGGCTGTTGCCTTTTTCCACAACCTGTTTAAAATGCAGAGGGTTGTAAACTGTATAAATACCCTTTTGTTCTTTCCCTTTAAGCAAATGTTGACGAACACCATTGGATATATAGCAGATGGCATCAAAGCGGATATAAAAGATTGCATCCAGCCATCTATTCAGCACAGTCCGGAATGATTCGCGTTCTACTTGGTCTTTTATACCATGAATAGTGACAACATACTTCTTTGAGCGATAGAAAGTAGAAAGAAGCATTCTTTCATAAAACGCCATTACATGTGCATGCACAATATCGGGATTATAGTCCCGCATTACACGATGAAAAGAAGCAAGAATCTTTTTATCGTGTCCATTCTTTGCATCAAGAGCGAAAGTCTTAACGCCTTCCTGCACCAATGCCTCAGTTAGTTCGGCTTTTGGGAATACCGTACATACCGCCACCTCACAGTCCGGATACTTATTGACGGCCGACGCAACTGTCAATATGTGACGATTTATACCATCCATCAAAGATGAATTGGTTGTTAGCATTAGTATTTTCATCTTGTACAAGCCTTTATGAACAACATTCCTCAGACTGGGCTTTAATGTTTATCATGGCTTATTCTCCAATAATAAACCTTAGACGAGACTTGCTTATAGTAATCGTTATTAGGTACGCAACAGAGCCGAAACAAACAAAATTAACGAATAACATCAACCAGGGATTAATGTCAGGACAAAAGGTTGCCGTTATATAAATCAGGGGAGAGTGGAACAAATACAGTCCATAACTTCGCTTACTTATCTCATTGATAACACGATTGTTGAAACATGGCATGAAAACATACAAAAGCAGCAGCACTCCAATTGAAAGGTATATCTCGAAGCCTATCGACGTAACCTTGTAAATGCCATATCCTACGATAACGGAACCAACAAAGATTAGTAGTTGTATTATCCTGTTCTTCGCGAATTCAAGCCGATTATGATATTCTTGCCCCACAAAATTAAGCAGATAACCGAGATGAAAGAAGACTAAGTAATACCCTGCTTCATTCAACTGGTAATACTTAGGAATCCGACCTGAGAAATAGTTGATAACCAGAAATGTCCCGAAAATGATAATGTGCTTCCACAATGATTTTTCTGCCCAACAAAAAAGAGGATAGCACACGGCCATTAATATAAAGAGGCATGGAAGATACCATAAATGAGCGCAATTCATCCCAAGCAATTGATCCGTTAAAAAACGAGACGGACTCTCATACCCGGGAACCTTCAGTATCCATTTTATAGGGTCATTATATAACAAGAGTATGCAGACATATGGCACCATTAATCTTAGCGCTTTCCCTTTCACAAAATCACCCTCCCCTATTCGATTATCTCTCAGGCACTTATACGCAAGCAAAAAACCCGATATGGAGATAAACAATTTCATCTGCACAAACGCGATCCCGTGCTTTACAGTCTCGAATAATGGCATCTGAACATCAGCGGTCAATAGGTTGAAACTATTATCATAGATAATAATACTATGTCCCAAAACGACCATCAATATGGCCAATGCACGCAGGTTGATAATCTGTTGATTCATCTCTGGATTTCCGAGGCTATGTAATTATTCAATCCTTTCGCAATTGACGGCCATTCAAATCTGCTTCTTTCGAGCTTGATTGCCTCCACCATTCTCTGTCGCTTAGATACGTCAAGACAAAGCTCAGTTATAGCATTGGCTAATACATCCGGATTATCGGGTTCTATAAATACAGCTGAATTATTAGTAAACTGTTCAGAGAATGCTCCGACATTAGTAACAATTGAAGGTTTTAGATAGTTAATGGCTAGAGTCGCAACACCTGACTGGGTCGCCTCGTGATATGGGAACACCATAATGTCACATATCTCTAAATAATGCAGAATCTCATCATTTGATAAAAACCTATCATCCATCAAAACCTTTTCATTAGAAGGCCCTAGAACAATATTCCTATCCCATTTACCTGCAATTATTAGTTTAGAATAACAACCCATCGGGACCAGTCGAATGGCATTAAGAAGTGTATTTACTCCTTTATATTGCGTCACCCGTCCTAAAAAAAGAATCGTAGGTTTGATATGTTGTTCATGTAACAAGATTCGCCCATAGTCAATCATTCCATGGTGGGCTATATGAAAAGGCTTATCGATATTAAACTGCGTCTCAACTAATTCATGTACATACTCACTGAGAAAAACAAGATTTGTCGCATTACGCATGATATAGCACAGTTCATTCTGCCTTTTGCTGTTTTCCTCACCAATATGCATTTTTCCATCATGGACAACGAAAAATGATGGTCTATCTGTTAATTTCCAAGCGCGCATTATATAATAATCCCACCCGGCGAACCCGAACAACAACAAAGAATGATAATAGCCCAAACTACCTAAGATAAAAATTTTAATCAAGAGCCATATCAACGAGAAAAAACGCAAAAAATTAGGATAGCCCCATAGAAGGAACGTTTGTTTTCTAATCCCTTCGATTACTGAGTGTTCTCCTACCTTCTTGGGGACATATATATGCGCAGGCATTTCAAGATGGCGTATAATTTCGTTGCTATATTGAAAACAACCTCCACTTAAGTGACACGAAACTATCAGCAATCTACTCATCATTCATACAATAAAACACCTCAGCAAATTGCCGAAGGATATGGTTATTTAACTCTTGGAAATACGTTTTACAAGCATTCTGCTGCCCAGCCAGCATTCCTTCATTTCCGAGGAACCTAAATACCACATTCAGATAATCCTGCGCAGCCTTTACACGAAAAAGAGGTATCGACTCCGGGCGATAGACACCAAGTGCACTGTGCGGATCTACAATGGTTACCTTTCCATGGGCAAGCGCCTCAAACGTTTTAATTTTGAGACCACTCCCATTATATACGGGATTAATACAAATATCACCCAAAGCGTAGAAATCATCCGGATTATCGAAACGACCTTTCAAGATGATGTCTTCTGGTAGCACTTCGTCTTTAAATGTGTCACAGATACTCCCTCCAAGCAACAATCTCAATTCATCATCATGTTTCTTTAAAACCGGCCAAACTTCTCTAATGAACCGATCGATTCCATCTTTGTTAAGTTTCCCGCCTCCGGAGAAGAATAGTATATTCTTCTTAGCTGTGACAGGCTGGTCTACGAAAGAGAAGGAAGAATAAACCGTTCGGACATCACTGTTTGGAGCAAGTTTACGAAACCATTCAGATTCTTCATCTTGAATGGATAGAACTTCTGCGAAACGTGCTATGCCTTTAGCTTCCTCTTCCTGAGGGTAGCTATACCAAGCATCCTTGACTCCCAACTTTTCATTGCGATTCGTAAACACATCATGTGTGTAAAGGGCCTTGATAGGGATATTGCATTCCGCAAGCTTGGAATTCCATATATAATTAACGATTAAGCCGTCAAAGTGATACCGCGAATGCAACTTATTCACATACCGAGTTAATCCTTTGGGATAGTATACGTCAAGATGGGGGGAATAGTATTGATGCTCTATCCGGCGACGCACCTTCTGAGTAATGATCTGCCAACCCGGAGTGCGATAATAGAAGAAGTGGTCACCCCAATACTGACGTGTTTCATCATCGATAAACCGTCCTTCGTACAAATCCAAGTATAAGAAATAGACCTCACAATCCAGTTTTCGAAGCATCTCAACATACTGCATAATACACTGTTGATTGCCTCCTCTCACCGGATGTGTATGAACATCCGCTGCAACAAGAATACGTCTATTCACCACTTAGATTAGCGTATGAATACTGTTCGACTAAAGGAAGTCTCTCTGTTATTTGCTTCTTCAATTCTGGAAGCTGATGGATGAAAGAATCAAAGGTGGAGACTAAATCGTCAGATAGGAATCGCTTGGGGGGCAGCAAGTATGATTCATCAAGGCCAAAGTGTTGGAAAAGACCTTCAAACTTACCTTGGTAAGTAGCCGCCATAACCGGGGTTCCCATACCTAAAGCCGCAATGGCAAGATGCATACGGCTGCTAATCAGCCCATCGAGAAGACCACACAGAGCCTTAAGTTGGGGAGCACGAGGGACTTCAGGGGAATAATACACTCTATTACTCTCTCTCTCCAGGCCCCTAAAATACTCATACATCGTAGATAGCATAAGATTATCAGTAAGACGGGACCGATCATCATGAGGAATGAAGACAAAACAAACTTCCGGGTGCTTTGCGAGAATCTTTTCCAAACTAATTGCCACTAATCGCGCATCACCCTTAATGTCTTCGGGGCCAGAATAAGAACGAAGCATCGGATGGAAATTAAAACCAAAAATCTTCTTCCCTTTTGCTCTTTGCTCTTGCCCCCATTGCCTTAGATCATCATACAAAGGGAAATCCGTCTGAGGTTGCAGCATGAAAGCAGCGTCTGCAACCAGTTGAACCGGATGCTTGATTCTTTTCTGGAATCGCACTAATGAAACACTATCACGAATTCGAATCTTTGTGCATGACGAGAGAGACTTGAATGCATGAACCATCAACCAAGACGGCGTTTCATTAAAGCTAAATCCGAGAAGATAAGACTTAATACCAGCCGTTTTATTGCATAGGTCGTGAAGTGATAATAGTTCAAGACTGAGCATCGGCGAATAAAAGCCATCCATACAATCTGCTCCAAGAATCACTACATCTGTAGGATGTCTTTCAAGTATGGATTCATACACGCGTCTTACTGAATAATTACCATTCCAAGATATAATAGGCGATATTCCACTGATCGGCAAACTTCGTATATACTCAAGGCCGTCATTTGCGCAAACTATGTGAATTGGTATATTGGGGCACTCATGGCGATACCTCTGGATAACACCGGTAAGCATAGCCTCATCACCACGGGATCCGCCAACAGACCATGGATCACAAGGGACAATTACAAGCGAAGGGGCATCGGGGTGATGATACTCGTTGCCATCCACCTCCTTAGCAAGTATTTTCCAGTGGCGGTAAGAACGATAAAAAACAATATCTTGAACGAGTCTTTGTTTTATTGACATTGGGTCTTACGAATAAGATAAAATAAAGCAAATAGAATACCCACTACACCTATCACGGAGAGCAACGCCGTCAGAATTAAACACACGAGCAGATGCTTCTTTGGCATCAAAAAGACATACTCATACAATCGATCCGGAAGAGGAGTATTCACAGGTTGCCAACCTTCGTCTGATGCAGACATGCAGAGGCGTCCGCCAAAGACATAGCCGGAATTATCAAGCCCCCCTGGATCTGTATTGACAGCATTAAGGCCATAAAAAGTATAACTCCAAGAACCTCCACGAAGGCCTCGAGAACCGACCACACCATACTGCCAATCTTCTATCCACTCCCAGACATTGCCACCTTGTTGAAGGGTTCCATAATAGCTGGGTGCATTGTCGAAGGCATCTACCTGCGCAAGATAAAACGGTTCTCCGACAGAGAAATGATTATCTACCATATAATTGGCGAGTTGCATTGCCGGAGCGTCAGAGGTCTGAGTAGGATAATCATCGTATTTACGATTCCCTGTTTTTTGGGGATTATAATAAGCCGCCTTGAACCATTCGTTTTCGGAAGGAATCCAGAACAATGCGCCCTTATTCCGCTTCCCAAACCCTTGATAAGGTTGTTTTTTACCTGAGCGTACAATCTCAAAATCCGAGGTATCATAAGCTCCCCGGGAGGAAGAACCTTCGGTAATACCTAATTCACATTTTCCTGTGGGGCAGCCATAGTGCATCCAGTTAGCAAAACGAGCGATGTCATAATAATTGACATACACTACCGGTCGATTCTCCCATCCTTCTTTACAATGATACGAGTATCCGCCGTCAGTTTCCAATCGGAAAATCCCACCGCAAGCTCCGGTGGACATATTCTCATCATAGAGTCCGTATGGATCATCAATGGTAGCTACTGCATTCAAGAAGGAACAATAAGAAGCATTGGAGAGCTCTGTCCGTGCAATCAGGAAGTTATAGTTGACGCGGCCTTTTAATTGGTTGACAACATCTCCGGCGTTACCAGCATCACCAACATAGACATATTCATTCCCAAGTTTATCCTGCCGCAAAGCCGGTCGCTCGGAATCAGTACCTACCTGTGGGGAATAGTCATCCTGAGTGTTTACCTGTTTGCTATCATCAGATGAGCGGCAAATACGAAAACCAAAGGATGCGATGGATTTTGACGGCAAATCGCCTTCAACTTCTATCGGTTTGGCAAACGAAGAGGGGCGAATTAAACTGCCGCCTTTTGCCAGTTTCCAATTAACATCATTTGTACTACTATTCTCAATCCATTCGGCGACATTTCCTTGCTGATCGTAAGTTCCGTAATGAGAAGGGGGGACGTTCTGCCCTACAGCCTTAATATGTGGGTATGGATATGCCCAACCTTTGGCAGTATAGCAGTTGCTGCCTTCAGAGAAAAGAGACTCATTCCAGGATGATCCGTCATAAAAACCAGCCTTCAGCCACTCGTCCTCATTTGGCAACCAGTAAAGAGCCTCGGCATTGCGCGTTGTAGGAACAGAACGAGTATCGTATGCCCCATGGGTATTATCTCCTTCTGTTTGTCTTATATACTGGTCAAGAGGAGCATTACCCACAATGCTTGCTGCGTTGTAATGGAGCCAATTGGCATAACGGATAGCAGACATCCAAGTAACGCCTACGACAGGTGCCTGTTCGTAACCAGTTTTGCAGGAATAGACGTATTGGCCATCTTTCTCAGTTCGTAAGATTCCACCAAAGAAATGCTCCTGCATCACGGGAGAGAAAAGACCGTATACATCGGATTCAACCGCCACGCTATTGAGAAATGCACTATACTCAGCATTAGTAATCTCATACTTGGAAATCTGGTACTCGTAGGAGACCCCTCCTTTTCCGAAAGATGTCCGGGGATTGTTTGGATTCCCAATAGAGACGAACTCTATGGGAAGAATCTGCAAAGGCAGATATAATAAGATGGCTAAAAAGTGCATAGTGCTATTTCCGAATGATACGTCTGACTACCTTATCTTGCACAAACTTGCGCTCACTGTAATCTAAGCCAATGAAATAGATGCAGCATACTGATGTTAATAGTCCAACGAATAAAACTAGTACGAATCTCATAATACCATCGGCCATCGTGAGACGCATTAACAGAGGAATCACAGATGCCAGGATGATAACAAGGGCCGGTTTGACGACAACTCTAATGATGAATCTTGAAACTGGTAATTGAATCTGCCGATTGGCAATAGTAAGACGAGCAATAACTGCAACTATTTCGACTATCAAGTAAACGATAAACACAGACTCTGCAGGAGCACCCGCCTTGAGCACGAAATAAGAGATGGGCACAATCATCAGCAGAATAGTGCCAACGATAATGTGGAGATACTTGATATTACCGGTTGCAACAATTCCTATTCCCACAGAATTTGAGATGGTTTCTAATGCTATAACCAGGAACATGATGCGGCAAAAAGCTACGGTATGTTCAGGGACTTGCTTAAGCCAGAGGAACAAGATAGTATCCGTTTCAAGCATGATTGGCAGAGCGAACAAGAACAGGAGATAAAGGGAGAACTTGCTGCCACGCATAATCAGGAGGTGCATCTGATCCAGTTCGTTCTGCGCATAGTTCTTGATGATCTGCGGGTTAACTGCTGTTTGAAAGTCTCCGACAAACTTACGCACGGTCTGTTCAATTTGAAGGGATATGGAACGTGCAGCATTGACTATGGGGCCAAAGAACATGTTAATAAGCAAATTCAGGCCCTGCGTATAGCCCACATACGCAAGATTTCCCAAGATACTCCAACCGGAGAAACCAAGAAGTGACTTGAAGAGTGCAGGATCCTTAACCCTTTGAAAGCGAAGGCTTTTGAACTTTATACGAACATAGAGATAATAGAAAAGCAGCACTAGTAGCGTAGTGGCCAACATCATGATGGCATACCAGACAAGCTTATTGGATGGTACGACATAAACGATGTATGCGATGGCTAATTTGAAAACGACATCAATAATCGACATATAGGCATATACATTCATACGCTCATATGCGATGATGGCGCTGTTGAATGGGACGCTAAGTAGCGAAACACAACTCGTAATGATTACGATGTGAAAGACTATTTCTGACATAGCCCGTTTCGCATCCGGGACAACGAGTTTTTCTGCTAAAAACCATCGACCAATTGTTTCACAAAGAATGAATATCAGAATCGCAAGGCCAATATGAACAATGATTGATGCACTGTATGTCTTATTGATCTTATCTTCCTCTCCAGTCCCAATAGCATGAGTCAGGAAGCGGAAAATCGAGGACGAAAGCGATGAGTTGATGAAACTGAACATCGCCACAATGCCACCTAACACCCCCCAAATACCAAAGTCTTCCACACCAAGGGCATTGAGCACTACACGTGACGTGTAGAGCGAAACAACCATGGTGATGAAGGTGCGAATGTAAAGAAAAACGGTATTCTTTGCTATTCGCGTGGTGTTATTTGACGCTGTGCTCTGTTCTGAAGTCATTAAATGGTATGCTAATCGCTAGCCCTTAACCTATTAATTCATAACTTGCATAAGGCATAGTTTGAAGGGCTCATACACCATCGGCCTGTCATAGATGGGCAGAAGCTGCTTGCTGACTCCCTTGGTAATGGGGTATAATCTTGTGCCGGAGCCACCGGCGAGGACGATGCATTTCATGGGATGGATCTTAATAAAAGCGATACATTAAATGCACTATTCTTGGAGATCAGTATCGAGATTCTCTTTAATCCTATCTGAAAGAACTGCTTCCGCCGCCTTATAGGCCTCACGCAAGATTCTTCTATTCTCCTCGTCAGTTGGAAAACGTCCCTCTTTTGACATTATCTTTGCCGCTTCTTTTCCGGAATAATCCGCCACAATCTCTTCGACAATGAATTTGATTTCCTTATCTGACACCGTCATCCTATGCTCCTTATACTCGACAATATACTCATAGAATGTCCTGAAGTCCGTATCATTAGTCAGAAGCTTCACCGCTTCCTGAGGCATCTGTTTCTTCCTGTCCTTGAAACCTTGTATAATCGTTTCCGCAATTAACTTGAGGACATCCCAAGCAACGCCATCAAAAACCAATGAAGCGAGCCACAGTAGGATCTCAGGTGTATCTCCTATACATCGATTGAAATGACTTCCTTCTTTATGAGACTGCTGCACCGATTCTACCCGGTACTGATATCCATATCGGACAGCGTGTTTGACCTCATCTGGATAGGAAAGGCCTTCGATATACTGGGGATATTGCTGCGGGGTGGAATTCATTTTGGATTATATCGAAGATTCATAAACGAAGAATAACAAGGAACGCAAAACTAAAGTAATCGCGGACAAATCACCAAAGAAGTTCTATCCCCTCATCAATCTCTTAAGTATATCTATAAAACAATCTCTCATCCCGCTTTAGCCGCTGTTGATCATCTGCTCTCCCCCGCAAGCATCAGCACGTTGATGGGCTCATACACTATCGGGGTGGGATAGATGGGTAGAGGATGATTGGTGACTCCCTTGGTGAAGGGGTATAATCTTGTGACGGAGGCGGTGGGGAGAACGAGGGCTTTCATAAAGCGTGAGATGAATTGTTAAGGATCAAATCAGAACTGAAAAGATTTCATAATACAGGTTAATCGCAATCAGTACTAATGACCTTCAATGTTTCGTATTTATCGAAGAAGTCTCTCCAATCAGAATCATCATAAAGCTTAGGTGAGCAGCACCAGTTACTGCATTTGAGAAGAACGCCTTTCAGCGTGCTCAAATAATCATTTCTCGGAAAGGCTCCTGTCGGAAAATCCATTATGATTCTTTTGTATTCTCCCCTTTCGTCATAACGAGTGTCGCAACCAAGCAATAATAACAGAGCGCCATCTGTAGGAATGAGATTAATGAACAGGCAGTTCAAAGGTGCATCATAGTAATCTTCTGAAAGATGGCTCTCGAGATCTGTGTCATCAATCATACAGTCTGATGCAGCGATATCAATTCGTGGCATTGAAATCATCCGGAATAGATAATGATCATCTCCGTCGCCATTAATGGCTTTCCAGAGATTATCCACTACAGCATTCATTCTGAGTAAGAATGCCCGTGAAATACTTTCGAAAGGGGAACTTTGACCTAAAATTTCGCTCTCTTTTTCGCAAATATGTAGACGACGTTCTTCTTGATGTCTCACTGCACATGCAGCACGAAAGGCAAGGAAAAGACAATCTTGTTTGGACTCCGGAACACTATTCCTGCTCTCTAAATCCTTGAAAAGACCGGAATCATGAGCCCCACAAAACAGATTGTATTGCAGTGCATTCGTAATGCCAACTTTACGTCTATTATAGAAATCCCAATTCCCAGACCGAGGATCCATCATGTTATCTACCATCTGAAGCAGGTGGTTCTTTTCGTCACTTATTGACGCGAGAATCGGATGTTGCTGTAGCAGATGAGACTTGATCGCTTTCTCAGTACAGCCAGGACAGCAGCATTGATATGGATATGACTGGGCATACTTCCATGCTGCGACTAGGTGGTCGGCAAATTTGTTCATATCAAAACTCATACACCATTGGCCTGTCATAGATGGGCGGAAGCTGCTAACCCAGAAAGCCATACTGCGGTATTATTCTATCTACATATCATTTATTGCTATCTTCATTTTGAAGATACAGTCCTTAATATTACCAAAGGTCTCATCAATAGGCTTGGTTACAGTATTGTTGAGATGAATAACTCCTTTTGTAATACTCACTGGTTTATAACCTTCTTCTTTCTTGAAGAACTTAGAGTCTGACAACTGACTATTAAGAGTTTTGATATTCGCTATGAGAGTATCAAACTCGGGTTTCTTCTTATCATGGAAAAACTGATTCCTTATTCCCAAGGTATCCCACATTTTCAAAAGGTCTTTCTTGGGTTTCTCAACCTGATATACTGTCTGGTTTAGTGATAAAGGGACTAATCGTGAACAATCTTTAGCGAGTTCAGAGAAGGCTTTTTGCGCATCATCAAGTTCGGAAATAAAGAAATCTTTTTCTACTCGTTGGTTTTGCATCCCTTTTTCTACAAGTAATGCTATGACGATAGCGAGGCCAATTTCGACAAGTATAGCAAAGATTTCAGAAAGGTTTATTGACCAATCAAGCGTAAATGGTGATACATCCTTCAATACCTGCCCGCAAGTCCATCCCATCACGAAAACGATGATGGCTACAAGTATCTTAACGACGGTTCTCCCACGCATGTTCCCAATAAACAATTATATCCTCTGAATATGAGGGGTCCTCATCAGAAACAATAATGATGTTGTCTTTTACCTCCTGCAGGGTATAATGGTCAGTTCTGATAAGCCCACCAAAAGACTCTTCAATAAAAGATGTTGAATAGCCAGCCGATCCATCTAAAATGACCTCTAGTTTTACTCCAGAGTCTATAGCTTCTCTCAATTTTGGAGCAAGAAGCTCCTTCCTGAACCTTTCGCCTGAATAGTCCCCCTCGCTTTCGTAGCGAGCGCCAGGGCAGCGGGTATAATCCTTGGCAATGTTTAACACTATATTTCCCATTCTAGATTATATGTATTTCTGTTCATCTTAAATGATATAAACGTTCCGATGAATTCATTCTTAATTGAATGGTAATCGTCATCATTCGCTTTGAATGAAGCATAGTTAGATATAATCGATAAATCAGATATCTGATTCCTATGATGCTTCAAATAAATGTTACGTAGTCCTTTTCCGCGATAATACTCATTGAATTGTGTGAGTCTTACCTTCCCCTCCAATATCAATTGTAGACGATCTGCTTCTGTTGTTATAAGCGGAAAGTGCTGGATGATATAATCGAGAGCGCCGTATAATGGCTCCCCTTGTTTCTTGTTGGCCAAACTTCTAAAAATTCCAACACCAAAATCCATAAAGGAGAAAGTAGCTTCATGAGCTTGTTCATTATGCTCTACTGATATCCACCAGTGCTTTTCTCCTTTGTAATCCCCGGCATGATCATACGTATTATGCATCAACTCGACAAGTGTTGTCTGAATACCAGGGCATCTTCTTGGTTCACCCCACACAACTTCACTCGCATATTTAACCAAGTCATCTGCTAAACCAGCTTCAACCGTTTTCTGGCCATGTGTATAAAGAAAACTATTAATTTTCTTGAATGAGTAGATATCCTGATTACGCATTGCAGGCCCATAGAGATGCTTATAAAAACCTGACGACTCTAATTTATACGCCGTTGAGACATCTCTTGGTCTGGTCCCATTAAAACCGATTCTTGCCGCTTTGAATTGAACCATATTTGAAAGCAGTGCCAAGATACCGTCTGTTGAAAGCGTATCAACGTAATCTAATAATACGGCAACTTTCTTCTTTGCTTTGAAACACTCTTGAAGTTTACGCAAGAAATCGAGTGTGACAGATTCATTCTGCAATAGAGAGAGTGTCGCGGGAGCTTCTATTTGCTTGTGACCCGGAAACATTTTCGCAATCTGCTGGACGCGATTAAGGACTCTTGGTGGTGTAATATGTGATGTAGAGTCAGATATTGCAACACCCGAAGGTCCTCCATACCTTTTTTTCCGGAGTCTTCGAAGTATCTTCTCCGCCCTCCGTTTCTGTTTTTGAACCTGAAACTCGTGGCTTTTGGTTTTCCAATTATGTTTCTTGACAGATGTCGACATTGAGAGATGTGTTGATACTTATCTCTTTTAAGTAATCATGATATACTGATTGCTTTCTACCGACCGCTTCTTGAAATCAATATGCCCTATCGCCTTCACGGCCTCAACACGTTCGAGGACATTGTTTCGGACATTGAGTTTACCACGGCCCCGGTCGAAGCTATCGCTCGTCACCCCGACGATGAGATAATCGCCGAGTTCCTTCGCCCTGCGAAGGAGGTTGATGTGACCTTGGTGAAGGAGGTCGTAGGTGCCGTAGCTTATTACTTTGGTCATTGAGTTTTTAATAGTTAAGCCGGTTGAAAGGTGGAGCCTGCTTTTATTGACTTGAGATGGTTTGGGAATCCTAACTTGCTTTTGATATGGGCTCTCTCTAATACTTGTGGGTCATCCCGCTCTCCCCCGCCACCATCCGCCCGCTGATGGGCTCATACATAATCGGCCTGCCATAGATGGGCAGAAGCTGCTTGCTGACTCCCTTGGTAATGGGGTATAATCTTGTGCCGGAGCCGCCGGCGAGGACGATGCCTTTCATGGGATTAGATTCTTAGATACGTTGATCGGCAGTCAAGTTGTCCTTGAGGCTCTCTCGATTGCCTTTTTCCTGTTCAGTTGTCAGATCCCTTTGCGTGGAAGTCACCATCGGCCCATTGAGGAAAGCGAGCATCGGCAAAATGCCGCCCAGGACATGGTAGA
>JAEEGL012492221.1_pt1 | contig 16483 bp, 5 predicted proteins | sample 9134231 | NCBI WGS metagenome assembly JAEEGL01 (sample SAMN16246548, study PRJNA631951) | gut metagenome | biome: gut microbiome; feature: rumen; material: fiber-attached | host: Bos | place: Iran: Karaj | collected 2018-10
CTTTGTTTCTGTTGTTCCTTTAACTTGTCTAAGCAGGAATATGACTCCTGGCTCTACATCTTCGAAACTATCTACAATTGAATAAATTCCTCTAGGAGCCTTTTCCAATTCATCTCTATGCTCTTCCATATAATCCATCAATTCAATCTTGAAATCATTGAAAGTGAGATCTGTAATGGAAATGGTATTTTCAATATCTTCAAGATCAAGAACTCTTTCCTGAAGCTCTTCCAATTGTTTTCTCCTATAATCAAGGTCATTCATTGTTTGATTCTTATCAATGATATTCTCTTCACCAGTTGCAGAAATGTCTACCATAACCATTCTGTTTTTAACCCTTCCTTCAAGGTTAATATATTCATCCAAGTCCATATTTGGCCAGAAATTAACTAATTGAATCTGTTTGTTATCAGAACCAATCCTATCTATCCTACCAAATCTTTGAATGATCCTTACAGGATTCCAATGAATATCATAATTGACTAAAAAATCACAATCCTGTAAGTTCTGACCTTCAGAAATACAGTCAGTACAGATAAGAATATCTATCTCTTCTTTAGCATCCTTATCCACGATGGCTCTTTCCTTGGATTTTGGTGAGAAATTAGTGAGAACATCATTAATATCCTTCTTGTTTCTGACTGTTTTCAAAGTGGTCTTGTTTTCATCTCCACCTGTTACAAGTGCAGAATAAAGTCCGAATTCATCTAAGGCCCATTTGTGAATGTTTTTATATAGATATTTTGCAGTATCTGCAAAAGCTGTAAATATGATTATTTTCTTATTATATGGATTTATTGGATTGTATTGCTTATCCCTAATCAAGTCTTTTAAAGTGTTTAATTTAGCATCCCTTTCTGGAGTGACTTTGTTTGCCTTTTCAAGCAATGCTTCCAATTCGACCTTATCCAATTCTAGGTCCTGCTTCCATTTGACCAAATCCATATCCTGGAGAAGAACTTTCCTGTTTTTTCCAAACATCAAATCATCATATTCCTCTTCTTCAGGATCTATTAAATTAATATCCAAGTCATCAACATAATCAATGCCTTTGTCTATTCTTGCCAATGTTTCATCTGTAGTGTATAATAATCTTGAAAGAGTGAGTCTAAATGAATCAATGGAACTTTCTAAACGTTTAAGCAAATTAACTCTCATTAATCCAATTACATTTTTATCCCTATCAATTTGTCTAAATACACTTGCACCAGAACGTACAGACATATCGTATTTCTCTTCATAACTTGACATCTTATTAGGATAAACATAATGTAAAGGAGAATAAATTCCCAAATTTAATAAAGATATTTTATTGTTTATTTCTTCTAAATCAGAAAATTCACCATTTATATCAATATCAGGATGTTTATTAAGTGGTACAAGTCTTTCAGGAAAATCTCCAACTTCCTCTAAATTATAATATTTCTCAATATGTCTTCTTGAACGGGCAATAGTTAATAAATCTAATAATTTAAAGTAATCTAGGTCAATTGTATCTATAAAAGTTTGATCTTCCTTTTCTTCTTCAGTGAGTTTTGACCATCTGTTAAATGCCATTTGAGCTTTTCTTAATGTATTTTCTATACTACTTATTCCAAATTCTTCCAATGCATTGTCATCATCTTCTGTAATGAAAGCAATCTGATTTTTAATATCATTCATTTTATTGTTTACAGGAGTGGCTGAAAGCATTAAAAGACGGGTTTTATGTCCTCCTTTTATAATGTCTCTCATTAGCTTTTCATATCTTGTAGTCCTATCCTTTACAGCCGGATTGTTCCTGAAGTTATGAGATTCATCAATAACAACAAGGTCATAATTACCCCAATTGATTGTAGACAAGTCCAAATCTCCTGATTTACCCCCATCACGACTTAAATCAGTATGATTCAATACATCATAATTAAACCTGTCATCAACAAAGATATTCCTTTTATCATTTTGAGTGTAAATAGTCCAATTGTCCCTTAATTTTTTAGGCACTAAGACCAAAACTCTATCGTTTCGTGACTCGTAGTATTTAATTACTGCAAGGGCTGTAAAAGTTTTACCTAAACCAACACTGTCAGCAAGGATACATCCGTTATAATTTTCAATTTTATCAATTACGCCCATAACAGCATCTTTCTGAAACTTGTATAACTTGTTCCAAATCTGAGATTCCTTAAGGGTATTTCCTTTTCTAATGATCTTGTCTTCATCTAGTGCATCAAGGTTACCGCTGAATATGTTGTAAAGGGATAAGAAATAAATGAATTCAGCAGGATTTTCCTTATGCATTGTTTTCATTTGCTCCAAGACTTCTTCCTTAACATCTTCTAAAAGGTCTTCATTATCCCATAAGGCTTCAAACATCATTAAGGAAGGTTGAGTAAACATATTTCCATAAACGCATTGATTCATATCCTGTCTGTCTGATTTGTTTAATCCTAAACCAGTTGTTGTAAAGTCTACACTTCCATTGATAGCTATGCTTGAATCATCACCATTATCAACACAAACCATACGGGATTGTGCTTCATTAGGTGTTTTGAATGATTTGATTTCTAGCTTTTCATTAATCCATTTGGAAAAATCTCTTGAAATGGATCCTTGAGTCATTTCATTTCTAAGCTTGATCTCATAATCATTACCGAAAATGCTATTGTTATCAATGTAATATTCTCTTGATTCCTTTTTATCATCACGAATAAAGCTCGGTTTAGTATAAATAAACCGCATATTGTCTATTTTATCTAAATCTTTCTTTAATGCATCGTATGCATACATGGAAAAAAGAGCAGAAATTACAGAAAGCTTAGAACCTTTTTTTATGCTTTCCTTAAGTTCTGTGTATACAAAATTAGTTTTATTATCCAATACTTTTGGAGCCTTTACCTCAGACAATTTACCCACCTTATAATATATAACAAAATTTAATAATGATAATATTTTTATAAATTGTAATAATTAAATCTTTATAAATGAAAGTGGAAAAAAGAAAAATAAAAAAAGTAAATTGAAAAAATCAATAAAAATAAATATTTTATAATAATATATAATCTAATAGTTAATAGAATTTACTCAATTTTTAAAAAATATTTAATATAATTAATAAAAAAGTGATAGACATGTTTAGTACATTAGCTAGTGAACAAGAATTAATCAGAATCATAGAAAACGACAACGAACTATTGCCTAACTCCAAACAAAACCTAAAAGACTCAGTCAGATACAAAACCATTGAAACACTAGAACAACTATACGAAAGCATCGCAATACAAAAAAACCTATACGGTCGATTATAATATCTTCAACCATTTTCTTTATTTTCCTTTTTTATCAATTAATCTAAAAATATTTTTCAAATTTTATTGAAAACTAAAAAATATTTAAATTATATACATTAGCTCTTATTCTTATAAACTCCTTATATTATTAAACATATATTTACAACATATATTTAATATAATTCTATCAAAAAATAATTTTAAAAACTAATATAAATAACCTAAACTAAATTAAATATAAAGGGGAAAGGTTTAAAATAAATTTACTATTTTTAAATATCATAATCTCCTTTAGGAGTTTTAAAAATGTCTAAAATTTGTCCTAATTGTAGAAAAGAGAATGATAACGACTCATCTAATTGCATCAAATGCAATAGTCCATTGAATCTAACTGATTTTATAAAAACAAAAGAATTAAAGAAGGATTCTGTTTCAAAAATAGAGAATATCTTTGGAAAAGGTAAGGAAAATGAAATCAATCAAGAGATAAGAGATTTTATCTACTTATACCAAGAATTCATTGATTATGAAAAAGAATTGAAATCTCTAAAATCATCAAAAATTGATTTAAACAAATCTCATCAATTCAAAGACAAATATGAACCTCATATAAACAAATTAAATAAATTTAGATACATCAATATCATTAAAGGAGACTCTGATTTAAAGAGAATGTTCTTAGAATTAAGCTCAATTAAACATTCTTTTAATGATTATGATAAAAAAATAGAAGATTTCAACATAAAATTAGACAACACATTAGAAAAAATCAATGACATAGACAAATTTGAAAAAGACCTTAATGAACTTCTAAATGCAGACGAGTACATAGATACTGAAAGAAAAGATCAAATCATCTACAATCACAAATTAACCTATGACTACTTTGATAGGACAGAAATTTTAGACTTGCCTCTTGGGGATAAACAATCTAAGGTAGATAATTTATTAAACAACTATAAAAATCTTAATTCCCTTGTAGAAAAACACAATAAGGAATTCAAAGAAAAAGAATTCATTAAATCATTAAGCAAATATGAAATTACAATAGACAAATTCAATGAAGAATTAGATGAATTGAAGAAGTCTGAGGACTATATTGATGGAAGTGAAAAAAATAGAATACAAACCAAATATAAAGTTTCCCATGATTATTTGGATGAAAACATTTACTCCGTGTCTCTTGATTATCAATTGCAAAACAAAATCAACGATTTCTTAAATAAATACAAGAATCTAAATAATTTTATCCGAAATATTAACAATAACATTACTTTAAAAAGAAAAGAGGAAGAGATGAATAAGAACTTAAGCCAAGTTGAAGAGTTCAATAAAGATTTAGATGAGCTAATTAACTCACCATTCTATATAACTTGGAAAGATAAAGATGATTTGAAAGCAAAATATAAAAAGACTTATGATATCATTAATCAGGGAAAATCACAGGATAAAATTAGTTTAAAGCCTGAATTAAATGAATTTTTAAATGATTTCAACTTATTAGACTTTAGAATTGAAGATAGAAATGAAGAATTCGTTGAAAAAGAACTTGAAGAACACAGCGATTTATTTGATGATATTGAAAACTTTAATTTAAGCCCTAAAGAAGCAAATAATCCGGAAAGAACCAAAAAATCATTAGATGATAATCAAAGAAAAGCTGTTGTTACAAATGAATTAAGCAACCAAATCGTTGCAGGTGCAGGTTGTGGAAAAACATTAACCGTTCTTGGAAAAGTAAGATATCTTACTGAGAGAAAAGGCATAAATCCTAATGAAATTCTTTGTTTATCATATTCAAACAAGTCTGTAAATGATTTGAAGGAAAAATTGCCTGATGGAATAAACACTTATACATTCCATGGATTAGGACGGTCCATATTAAAAGCTAACGACAAGCCTGCAAGGCCTGATGAGCATGCTTTAACTAATTTTATAAGAATTTACTTTAAGGATAATGTAATTGAAAATGAAAAGCTGTGTGAAAAGATTCTTGAATTCTATGCATACTACCTATATAATCTAATTGATGAAGATGAAGTTTCCTCCCTAGGAGAATTATATGATATGGAAGAGGGAAGAGACTTTACAACACTTAGAGAACTTTATGGAGAAGATAAAGAGAAAGTTACATTAGACAATAAAACTGTAAAAAGCTTAGAAGAATTAGTTATTGCTAACTATTACTTTATGCACCAAATTGATTATGAATATGAACCTGTTTATAAAGTTATAAACAAAGATTTCAATTCACAAAAACATTACATCACTAATTTAATTTATAATGTTCCTTCAATTAACGAAATTTTTATAGAAGATTTAATGCTAAAATCCAATGAAGAATTAGAAGAATTGATAAATGTAAATCAGATTTTAAATGAATTATATGAAAATAATGATGACTTTAAGGAATTGTTAAAATTAAAAGAAACATTTGCTGAAGATGAGACTTTTTCCAACGAGATTATGGAATTAAATGATTCAGCAGATGATGAAGAAGAGAAAGAATCATTCACAGATAAATTAAAAGAATTTTTAGAAAACAACAATGAATTGATTCAGGAATTATCATTTAATTTCAATTATGAAAGAATACATGAAAAGGAGATTAAAGAGTTCCTTGACCTTATAGGCCTAAAAGAATCAGAAATCAATAGGGAATATACACCTGATTTCTATTTACCAGATTATGACATTTACCATGAACACTTTGGTGTAAACAGAAACTGTGAAGCCAAATTCATTGAAGGAGAAGAATCTAAAAAGTATACTGAAGGTATAAAATGGAAAAGAAGTTTACATAAGGAAAAAGGAACTGAACTTCTTGAAACCTACTCTTATTATATGAGAGAAAACAGGTTGATTCAAAGATTAGAAGAAAAACTAAAAGATGAAGGTGTGGAAATTAAAGATGTTGATTTTGGATATTTAGTTTCCAAAATAGCAGAACGTGATGAAGTAAATAAATTCAAAGACTTTATGAAATTAATCACAGGATTTATAGAATTATTTAAAGGCAATAATTTCTCTGTAGATAAATTTGACGAATTTAGAAGGCAAAATAACACAGAAGAAAATCAATTCACCAAAAAGAGAAATGAATTATTCTTGGACATTACAGAAGATGTATTCATTTCCTATGAAAACTATCTTAAAGCTAATGAAAAAATTGATTTCAATGATATGATCAATCATGCAACAGCTTTAGTGGAAGATGGAAAGCTACATACAGGATTCAGATACATTATTGTTGATGAGTACCAAGACACATCATATACACGATATGACTTATTAAAAGCTATACAAAACGCTGTATCAGCAAAAGTTACCGTTGTAGGAGATGACTGGCAGTCCATTTATAGATTTAGTGGATGTGATGTAAGCTTATTTAAGGACTTCGAAAAGTTCTTTGAGAATCCAGAAATAATGACAATTGACACCACCTACAGAAACAGCCAGGAATTGATTGATATCAGTGGGGAATTCGTTAAAAAGAACCCTCAACAAATTCAAAAATCCTTAAATTCCAAGAAAAAATCTGAAAAGGAATCTAAACCTGTGAAAATAGCATATTATAATAAGAAAAGCATTGAAGAAAAGATAAAAGTATTAGAATATGTAGTTAATGAAATTGCAAAAAGTTCCAAAAAGATTCTTATTTTAGGTAGAAATAACTTTGATATTGATTCCTATTTAAGAGATAAGGATAGAGCATCTCCATTTAGAGCTAAAGGAAGAACCCATGATGAAATTATCTATGATGGAAATGAGGATTTAAAAATAAGATACATTACAGTTCATGGTTCTAAAGGTCTAGAGGAAGATAATGTAATCTTGATTAACCTAGAAAATAAAGTATCAGGATTCCCTAATCAAAAAGTTGATGATCCAATATTAAGTTTCGTTATCAGCGACAGCGACCAATTTGAGTATGGTGAAGAACGTAGATTATTCTATGTTGCATTAACAAGAACTAAAAACAATGTCTATTTACTTTCTCCAGAATCAGATTCAGATAAATCTATTTTTGTTAAGGAATTAGAAGAGAATGAAGATAAATTAGACATCATAACTAAAGAAGAAATATTAGGTGACGGTGAAGCAATAAGTGAAAATCCTGAAGAATTCATGAAAGATAAAAAGGTTTATTCTATCAAAACCAAATTAAAATGTCCTGTTTGTAAAAATGGAGAAATCAGTTTAGTCATTTTGAATAGAGGAACTAATAAGACATTATTGAAATTCTTTGAATGTTCTCATGACAGATGTGAATGGGATGGAGGATTCTATAATTCCGACATTGAATTCTTAGATGAAATAGAGATTTGTCCAGATTGCGAATCTATATTACAGCCATTTGACGGTAGATTTGGACCATATTTAAGATGCAATAATCATGAGTGCAATCACACTGAAAATATGGAAGGAGAAAAACTAGAAAGATTTACTAAGTTACTGGACAAAATTAATGAAAATGCACCTAAAGAAATTTTAAAAACAGAATTAATATGTCCAAAATGTGGAGAAGGTCATGTTCAATTGGAAATAAATAAAGAAGATGATAAAAAGAGATATTTCAAATGTTCTAATGATTCCTGCAATTGGAATGGAGGAAAAACATCCATAGAAAAAGAAGATATAGATAAGGTTGAATTATGTCCAAGTTGTGATGGATTACTTGTTCCTAGAAAAGCTAAAAGCGGAGATTATTTCAAAGGTTGCATAAACTTCCCTAAATGCAGAGAAACAAAACCAATGAATAACAAAGAAGAAAGTAGTCAAAAAAGCAATTATATTCCAAATGAAATTATTGAAACTAAATTAAAATGTCCAAAATGTGGAGACACAGTAATAGTTGAGATAAATAAAAAATTCGATTCAAAATACTTTAAATGTTTAAATAAAGATTGTAATTGGAATGGAGGCAAATTTAATCAAGACTTAAAATATTTAGAGCATATTGAAAACTGTCCAAACTGTGATGGAATATTATATCCTAAAAATAGTAAAAATGGATTATTTATAGCCTGTTCAAGGTTCCCTAAATGTAGAGTATCAAAGAAATTTTATGCAAATACTAATGGAGAATCACCAAAAATAGTTGCAAAAACTAACCCTTCAAAAAAATTTGTTAAGGAAGATAATTTTGAAGAAATAAAAACTAAACTTCTTTGTCCAGAATGCAATAGTGGATCAGTCATCCTTAAAAGAAATAAAAAAACTGGAAGAGGAAAGTTCAAATGCTCTGAATGTAACTATGATGGAGGGGACTTTAATCAGGAAAAAGATAAGTTAAGTACATTAGAATATTGTACTTCACCCGGTTGCAATGGCTTAACCTATATGTCAAAAGGAAAATTTGGTGAATTTAGAACATGCAGCAATTATTTTAGAACTAAGTGTGACGCAAATAGAAGTGAACAAAAACGAAGTAATTTAAATACACCTAAATCCAATTACTCAAATACTAAGAATAAATCAAAAAATGTTAGTAAATATGAAGCTACAGAAACTAAATTAGATTGTCCAAAATGTGGGGTCGGCAAAGTGACTTTATTGAAAAATAAAGAAACTGGAAAAGGATTTTTCAAATGTTCCAATGACGATTGTGATTATAATGGAGGGCCATTTAATCAAGATAAAAGTTTATTGGAAACATTAGCATATTGTCCAGTTCAAGGTTGCAATGGACTGACATATACCAGAAATGGGAAATATGGGCCATTTAGAACATGTACAAACTATTTTAAAACTAAATGTAATGCTGGAAGAAAATAAAAATTTTTGGGGGCTGAATTTTCTGATATAAAATCTCCCTCATTTAATTATTTTCCCCATATCTGCAAAATCAAAAAACATGAAAAATTACAAAACAACATTACACAAATCTTTATACATACAATTCCTGCAATGATCTAAATTCTTATCAAAATCTCCTTCATATATCTTATCTACTGCCCTATCTAATGAATTAAGTAGACCATCAATCTGCTCATCATCCATTACAAAATTATTCTCCTCATCATCATAAATATCTTCACCATCTATTTGGAAAATCTTTAAATTAGTTATATCATACTTCTCGAAGTGAGGATCAATAGATAATGCATAGGCATACAGCTGCAATTGATTTTCATACTTGTCCTTTATCATTTCATTATCCAATAGCTCATCTTCAGTTATCTTAAAGTCTATTATGCTAATTTCATCAACATCAGGATCCTCTTTTACAATCAGGTCTATTGCTCCAGCAAAATCATATTTTTCTCCTTTGATAGTAAATGGCATCTCTGATGCAATAATTTCCCAATCTTGACCATAGTCTTCCCAATACTCTCTGATAGATTCTATGATATTATCATATCCATTTTCTATAATGAAAGGATTGTTTTCATAAACATTATCAAATATCTCATCTATAAACTCATCATCCACTTCTCCTTCATTTTTTGCCTTTATATGTATCTTATTCAAGAGGTCATGGACAATTGTACCTAATTCCATCTTTTCAGAAGAATCCACTTCGAATTCAAAGTTATACCTCAAGTCATATTTATGCTTACAGTCGGTATAATCATTAAATGATGAATAGCTTAAATAAGGCTTATTGAATGCCTTGTATTCAGATGTGTGGCTAAACTTTAGACCCTTCAACTGCTTGTTAAGTTTATTCACATCCAATTCCTCTGCCATGCCCTTAATCTCTCTAAGCTCTGGAGATGTGCCCCTATAGTTCTTTTTCACTCCAGAAACAACTAGCAAGTCTTTTGCCCTTGTATTTGCCACATAAATAACTCTTCTTTCTTCAGCCTTATGCTGTGCTCGCTCATTTTTTTCATGAGGCTTGTATATAAGGAACTTATTTGGAATAGGGAATTCTATATATTGGCTGTTATAGTTCTTATCTTCCCTTTTTTCAAAATATGGTCTAGGAAGTGTGTCCTTCTGCAGTGAACATAGGAAAACAACTGGGAATTCCAATCCTTTTGCCTTGAATACAGTTAGAATATTCACGGCATCATCCTTATCCTTGTTATTGTAGGGTGAAGAATAATTACCATATTCTTGAACTAAGTATTTAAACAGCCCTTCGATATCATACTTGTTTACTGTTTTCATATAATTCTTGATGATTTTTGAAATAAGGCCTAAATTCAATAGCAAATAGTTATTTTTGTCATTATATCCATCTTCATCTGTTTCCATGAATTGCCTATCAACATATGCACTGATGTTAAGAAGTTTATTATAAACTCCCAAAATGGTTAATCTGCTATCATCTGATTTGAAATAGATATCACTGTCGCCATCGGTTTCAAATGTTTCTGCAGCTGCATTGATTGCTGGATTTAAACTATAAGGTTCAAGTTCAACAGTTCCATCAGAAATGTCATAGAACTCCCTTACGCTTGATTGGGAATAGAACTCTTTTTTAAGCAAATTCAATTCCAATAAGAATTCCAAATCAAAACTATCTATACCTAACATCTCCAAATCAGATCTGTTCATTTTAGAAAGCCTTTTAGGATTTATCCTTTGATTTATGAGAATGTTTTTTGTAATGTCTGAAAACTTATAGAATGGGTCGGTAAGATATAAAAAATGGTCCAAGTCATAAAATTGCATTGAATCTGTAATGTACCATAAAAGGCATAATATCCCTCTGATTTCCAAATATTTCTTGCTATCAAGGTCCTTGTTACCTTTAATAGTATAATTTATTCCTTCATCCTTTAACTTGTAAATCAAATGTTCAACCATGTGTGAACGTGTTGAACGGAAGAGGAGTCCAATGTCTGAATATTTGACTTTCTTTTTAGCATGCAAATACTTGATAGTCTTTACAATATTTTCTGCCTGATCATCAAGGGAATCATTATCAAAATAGAACACAGCACCATCATTTTCAGCTTTACCACTTTCTAAACTTTTTTCATCACCCTCTCTATTGATAAAGCTTTCATTGAATTCTACAAGGTTCTTGCCAGAACGATAATTTTTCTTCAATATCTCCTTTTTGAATCCTGGCTTGTTTGCAAACTCATCAAGGTATTTGTAGTTAGAACCTCTCCAACGATAGATACTTTGGTCCATGTCTCCAACTATTGTGAATGTATCTGCATTTTCCAAAAGTATTTCAAAAATTTCCTTTTGAATCGCATCAGTATCTTGGAATTCATCAATTAGGATGTTCTTATATTGAATCTTTAGATTGTCCTTATTTTCCCTCAAGAAATCTAAAGTAGCTGTCTGAAGCCTACTGAAAGTATAAAGAGAATTTTTTTCAAGGATTTCCTCATTGAATTCCCTAACTGCTTCTGCAATGGCAAGGTATTTATTGGCATACCATCGTCTATTGTACAATTTACTGTTTCTAACATCGTTTTCTGGGAAAATAAATCCTTCTTGACCTAATCCTTTTGATTCGAGGAATTCTATATATGTCTTATCATCTTTTAAATCGTTCTGCCTTTTAAAGAACTTATTATTAATCCATTTAACCCATCTTTCATAATTACAGTCAAACATAGATGCTTCATTAAATCTGTTAAAAACAGCTTCATATTCATTTGGAGGAATATATGAAGCACCAGAGAACTTGTCTTTAAATATTTCCTTAATGAATATTCTTTCACTGTCCTCCCCCAATATGTTTATTTCTAGTGAACTGTTGTCCCTAAGCAATGTTCTGCAGAAGCTGTGAATTGTACTAACATGGATTTTATCTGCTTTTCCATAATCAGCCCTTAATTTTTCCTTTAACCTTTCCTTTAATTCATTAGCGGCCTTTTCTGTAAATGTGATTACAAGAAAACTGTCGGGGTCATTTCGGTTTAATAAATGATCAATCCTATCAATGATTACCCTAGTCTTTCCTGAACCTGGACCTGCATCAATCACCAATCTGTTGCTTGGTGAACTGACTGCAGCCATTTGTGAAAAATCCAATTGTGTAGGTTTATCTGTATTGCTCTTATCCGGAAGAACCATAGGGGGATATTTGATTTCCAAAACAGGCTTTACATTTCTAAATACTCCCACATCATCAATGTCATAAATATCAGAATTGTCTACCTTTGCCTTGAGTTTATCCTTTTCTTGAGACAATTCCCTCTCTTTAGCTTCATATTCTTCTTTAAGAGTATTATATTTGTCCTCTAATTCTTTCATCAGATTAAAATAATTTTTTTCTTTTTCATCCATTTGAGCCTTATACTTTTCAATATTTTCGTTTCCTTCCCTTTTAAGATTAGCCAAATCCTGTTCGTGCTTTTCCTTAAGGTGTTTCATTTCTGACTCTTTATTCTTTAAATTGTTTTCCATATCAGACATTTCAGTTTTTATCTGAAGATTTTCCTTTTCCTTTTCCTCTATTTGCCTATTCAGTTCCTTAATATCTTCAGAATTGCCTTTTCTCTCCTTTATCCACTCTTCATCACCAGTGATTTTAACATAAACTGAACTGATACTGTATAATGGATTAATCTCTTTAAAAAAGTATTTGATGATTTTATGGGTCTTTTCAGCTATGAGATTTAAATCTTCTCTTTTGAAATTCCTAAAGGTCGGATGTGCTGAATCCCCACCTTTTTTCCAAATATATTTAATCTCATCCATTATATCATCATTACAATATCCTTGATCATATAAGTCTAAATAATGTTGTTTGAATGGTTTCTTACCCTTTGTAGTACTATAATCTACAAAAGTTTTTGGATTAAAGTGTTTATCTGCATTTTTAACCATACCTTCAACTGCCTTTCTTGAATTCAAGGCAGCTTCATCGTACTCACCATCAAAAATAAAATAGTCCATCTTCATACAATATCTATAATACAATGGATACATTTCACGTAAAAACTCAAAATTTGGATCTTCCATATCTGACACACCCTAAAAATGAATAAAATTAAACTTATTTAATTATATTTATTACAAAATATTTATAATTTGATATTTGTTTTGATAATCGGATAAAACAATAAACTTTATTTAAAACAAAGTTAGATTAAATATTAAACAGTAAAGAGTGTGATATCGTGAAATGTCCAAATTGTAATAAAAAAATCAATTTAAAATTGAAATTCTGCCCTTATTGCGGTAAAATGCTATCCAAACAAAAATTAAAAGGCAAATCAAAGGGCTAATAAAAAATCAGATAAATTCAATAAACCAAGTCGTAAATGGAATCAAAAAGAAGATGAATATTGGGCTAGTAAAGAATCAGATATATTCCATAGACCAAGCTGTGAATGGGCTCAAGAAATTCTAGATCATAATTTGATTGTTTATAATTCCCGTAAAGAGGCAATTGACGACGGAAGAGAGCCTTGTCATGTATGTTATCCATAAGCAAGAGATTTGCTCATTTAAAAGAATTAGAAGAATATAGTGATAATTATTCTTGTTTGATTTAGTTCTCTAAATCCAAACTTACGGAATATAAATAAATTTAGGGGAGTGTAAACATGAGGCTAATATTTTTTGATACTGAAACATCCGGATTAGACTGCAGAAGCTGTAAAATAATCGAACTTGCAATGCTAGTTGTTGAAGATGGAAAAATAATAGAAGAATATGATGAGTTTATCAATATTGGAGAAAGAATAGAATACAGAATCATAAACCTTACAGGAATCACAAACGATATGTTAATAGATGAGGGAATCTATGAAGACGTTGTTGCTAAGGATATAAAAGATAGATTAAGTCCAGGAACCTTGATGGTATCACATAACTGCCAATTTGATTTATCTTTCGTATACTATTTGCTTAAAAGACAATATCCTTATGAAGCAGATGAAATCGTTAAAAATGTAAATTGGCTAGATACTCTAACTGTTTTAAGGGATAGAAAAGCCTATCCTCATAAATTTACAGATGCCCTCAGACATTATGGTATCGGTGAAACTAATTTCCATAGGGCAATTGATGATGCAAAAGCATTATATGAAGTTTATTTGGCTATGAAAGCTGAACGTGATGATCTTGAAGAATATGTAAATGTCTTCGGATATAATCCAAGATATGGTGTGAAATGCTTGAGATTCCCATTCATTGATTATAAACTACATTACTTTAATAACGGCATGGTATCTACAAGCAATATTCTTCCTAGAAAGTATAATAATGACCGCAGAGAATCTTCAGGCAATACCATTCCTAGAAAAGATAGCAATAATAGCAGGGCATCTCCAAGCAATACTCTTTCTAGAAATAGTAGTGGTATGAAATTTTGTCCAAAATGTAGTGGTATGATGCTTCCTCAAGAAGTTGGATATGATGATGCTCAAATAGTATTAAAATGTTCCTCTTGTGGTTACAATTCATTTGAAGAAGAATTAACTGAGTATTCTGTCCATAAGAAAGTAAACTCCAAAGATAATATAATTAGTTTTGATGATAAAACTTCAGAAGAATTCCTGGAAAGATATCCTAATTGCAATGAAAGAAGAAAAAGGGAATATCGAAAAGGCATACGTTATGATGGTTTTTATGTGAATCCAGACTCTGATGATGTTTTTTATGATGATTTTGATTATTAGACTTCAAATCCATAAAAACTGATTAAATGATTTTTTTAATTTATTGAATTCATTAAAACAAAGTTATTCAAAACTTAAACAAAAGAATGAATGGGAGAGTTTAATGATTGATGATGACAGTTTTTTTCATGCAGAATTCCGATTGCCACAGTTGTGCTAGTGATGTGAAAAAGATGTATGTCGCGGATATGATAATTACAATCGCTATCTTTACATATAATTCTTACTCTTCTTTTAAGATTAGTCCAGAACAAAACAGGAGATTGATATTGTGAAATGTATGAAATGCAAAGAAATATATGATGATGATTTTAAATTCTGCCCATATTGTGGTGAAGAGAAACCTAAACCTAAAATATGTCCTAATTGTGAATTAGAACCAAATGTAGAATTTAGTTTTTGTCCAGAATGTGGAACAGAACTTGTAAATAAATTAAACTGGGAAATAATGAACAAGATAAAAGAAGAAAAATTAAAAGAAGAAAAATTAAAAGAAGAAAAATTCCTGGAACAGTGGAAGGAAATAATGGAATATAAAGAGAATGGTAATTATGAAGAAGCAATAGAATGTTGCAACAAAGCAATAGAAACAAACCCTTCAAACGACAATGTATGGTATATTAAGGGAGAGTGTTTATTTGAATTAAAAAGGTTTGAGGAAGCAAAAGCATGCTATAACAAGGCAAATGAACTTAACCCCTCAAGGTTGGGTGTAGTGATTAGATAGTCAAGATAATGTTATGAAAAAACAATAGAACTAAACCTATCAAATGTAAATAAATAGAAATGTAAAGTATTTATTAAAAAAATTGGAAGATGATGCGAAACCATTTAATGTTATGTAAATAAAATCTTTAAAAAACTATGCCTTAACTCTTCTTCTAGATTTAGTCCAAAATCTGCAAGAACCTGTAATGTATCCAAATGTCATCTCACCACCATCCTAATCAGTGAAAGGTACAAATTGTATAACAACTTGTTGTTCCAATATGCAGGAACCATCTTGATTCACCTGTATTCTAAGGTCTTTAAATCTTTTCCAAAAAGAACTTAAACTCATTATGATCCATAATCTCAACCATATCAAATAATCCAAGTTCTCTCAATCTATCAAAAGGCTTTCTTAAAATAAACCTATATGAACCAGCCCTATCTGCAGTTGGATTCCTCTTATCTGAAATAGCTACAACAATATAAACCTTCTTAATACTAGACAAGAAATCACTCAAATCCAACTTATCCTCATCAGAAATACTATTCTTATTGCAATAATCCTTATAGACATTAGGCAATGCCAAATCAAGGGTTTCAAATGGTTTCAACCTTAGCTTAAATGCAAGTTCATCACCATAACTATTATAAACCCATTGCAATCTTTCATAATACTTATCATAACATTCTGAATCCTTATTCATATTATACAAGATATTCTGAAGCTCTCCTCTTTTGCTACTTCTATCAATTTTCACTCCCTTGTACTCTATGAAATATAGAACTTTTCTCTTTTTATCAAGATATAAACCATCTACTGTAGATGGGAGATTACAAATATCAATAGTTTCCACATCACGACAAATATCGTCAAAGGAATACATCATGAAATCACTACTTACAAGAGGTTCCTTGCTTTTGCTTACACATTCCTTGTGTTTAATTGAAGGACAATCC
>JAEEGL014968235.1_pt1 | contig 16483 bp, 11 predicted proteins | sample 9134231 | NCBI WGS metagenome assembly JAEEGL01 (sample SAMN16246548, study PRJNA631951) | gut metagenome | biome: gut microbiome; feature: rumen; material: fiber-attached | host: Bos | place: Iran: Karaj | collected 2018-10
TCGGAACCGCTTCTCTTACTGAAGGCCTTAAAGGGTGTATCAGAGTATTACGTGGTTAATATGGGAAGGTTAACATAAAACAAAATGTCAAGAGGAAATACGAAATGGAAACACTGGAGCAGATATTTAAACTGAAAGAAAACAAAACAGATGTCCAGACCGAGATAATGGCGGGTATCACGACCTTTATGACGATGGCGTACATACTTGTTGTTAACCCGCTCATACTGTCAGATTCGGGAATGGACTTTGCCAAAGTATTTGCCGCGACCGCGTTAGCATCGGCGATAGCATCGATATTTATGGGTTTAGTGGCGAATCTTCCATTCGCTCTGTCGGCAGGAATGGGACTGAATGCATTGTTTGCTTATACTGTCTGCATTAGTATGGGTTATTCATGGCAGTGGGCTCTGTCGGCTATATTCGTTGAAGGAATTATCTTTCTGATAATGACAATTACCAATATAAGAGAGGCTATCGTCAACAGCGTTCCTGTGAATATTAAAAGAGCAATAGGAGCGGGAGTCGGACTTTTCGTTGCGTATATCGGACTTAAAAACGCCGGGATCATAATAGCTGATGAGAGCAATCTGACAGCCCTTAATCCGGAATGGTACAAGGGAGCCTCCGGAACAGCGGTGGTGGGTCTTATAATATCGGCTGTGCTGCTCGCCAGAAAAGTAAAGGGTGCTCTGCTCATTGGAATGCTTATTACCACATTTATAGGAATACCGTCGGGTATCACATCATATGCGGGAGGGAGTTATATTCCCACATCGCCTTATTTTTGTGAATTCGCTTTTTCCGAGATTACGGCCAGCAGCAGATCGCTGTTTGATTTTGTTATAATAGTGTTGACATTTCTGTACTTTGATATGTTTGATACGGTTGGAACACTGATAGCATGCGCGGGGAAATCAGGAATAATCAATCCTGACGGTTCCATTCCCCGTGCCAAGCAGGCTCTGCTTGCCGATGCCGTAGGTACTACGGCAGGATCCATGTTGGGTACATCCACGGTCACAACCTTTGTCGAGAGTTCGGCGGGCGTTGCGGAGGGAGGCAGGACAGGTCTTACGGCTGTCACCGTAGGTTTGATGTTTGCACTGTCCCTCTTCCTGGAGCCGCTGTTTGGGTCTATTCCGAGTGCGGCCACTTCACCGGCGCTTATAATAGTCGGCGTTATGATGATAACACCCGTTAAGACCATAAACTATGATGATTATACAGAGGCTATCCCTGCATTCATGACCATGATCCTTATGGTTGCGGCTTCGAGTATTTCCGATGGTATCATGTTTGGCATACTTTCATATGTGATAATTAAAGCCCTCAGCGGAAAAATCAGGGAAATAGATGCAATGACCTGGGTTGTCGCCGTACTGTTCATGATAAAGGTCATAATAGATTTCTTTGGATAATGAGAGCTGCGGCTGAATGAAAATTAAGCTTTTTCTTGCGTAAAAAAGCATTGTTATATACAATGTATATATATTTGACAGGCACATATAACACTTATTGAAAGGGGATAGACCAGATGGAGAGATATTACAGGCCGGAGATAGAGACGGCCCCGAGGGAGGAAATCCTGAAGATTCAGAATGAAAAGATAGTTAAACAGGTAAGACATGTTTACGACAATGTAGAGTATTACAGAAATCTGATGGATGAAAAGGGGGTAAAGCCTGAGGATATTAAAGGTGTTGAAGATATACACAAGCTTCCGTTCCTTAAGAAGGATGATCTGAGGGAGTGTTATCCCTACGGACTTCTTGCAGTTGACCTTAAGGACTGTGTCAGAATACAGTCTACATCGGGAACAACGGGAAAGAGGGTTGTTGCTTTCTATACACAGCATGATATAGACCTTTGGGAGGAATGCTGTGCAAGAGCTATAGTGGCAGCAGGCGGTACCAATGAAGATGTTGTTCAGGTATGTTACGGATACGGACTGTTTACCGGAGGCGCCGGACTTCACGGAGGAGCGCATAAGGTCGGAGCTCTGACTCTCCCGATGTCATCCGGAAACACCGAGCGTCAGATACAGTTCATGATGGATCTTAATTCAACGATTCTTTGCTGTACTCCCAGTTATGCGGCATTTATTGCGGAGTCCTTAAAAGAAAGAGGATATAAGCCGGAAGATAATAAGCTTAAGGCCGGTATTTTCGGAGCTGAACCCTGGACGGAAGAAATGAGAAAATCGATAGAAGAGGGTCTAGGAATCAAGGCATACGATATTTACGGACTTACGGAAACGAGCGGTCCGGGTGTAGCTTTTGAGTGCAGCGAGCAGACGGGAATGCATATAAATGAAGATCACTTCTATGCAGAGATCATCGATCCCGACACAGGCGAGGTACTTCCCGAGGGAGAGAAGGGTGAGCTGGTATTTACGGCACTGGATAAAGAGGCGTTCCCGCTTCTTCGTTACAGGACAAGGGATATTTGTATTCTGACACGGGGCAAATGCTCATGCGGACGTACCCATGTGAAGATGTGCAAGCCTATGGGCAGAAGTGATGATATGATGATAATCCGCGGAGTTAACGTATTCCCGAGCCAGATCGAGACGGTTCTCCTGAATGAAGGTTATACGCCGAATTACATGATCTATGTTGACAGAAAGAATAATACCGATACTCTTGATATAGATGTTGAGTTAAGTCCTGAGAAATTCTCGGATAACATTGCGGAAATGCAGGAGATGGAGAAAAAACTCGCATCCGCAATGCGTACGATGCTTGGAATCGGTCCTAAGATTCATCTTGTCGCGCCAAAGACTATACAGAGAAGTGAAGGCAAGGCAGTAAGAGTGATCGATAACAGAAAATTACACGATTAAGTAAGGAATAATAAGTGAAGCAGTTCACAGCGTAGCATATACGGGAAGGAGAAGAATATGGCAGTCAGGCAATTGTCAGTCTTTATAGAAAATAAGAAAGGCCGTTTATCCGAAGTACTTAAGGGAATATCCGAATCGGACGTAAACTTAAGGGCGCTGAGCATCGGTGATTCCGCCGATTACGGTGTTGTCAGGATGATAGTTTCGGATCTTGAAAAAGCAAGGCAGCTTCTTGGAGAAGATATCCTGTCCAAGGTTACAAGTGTTGTTGCAGTTAAGATGGATGACCGTGAAGGAGCCTTGTATAAGATACTTAAGACTCTTGAGGAAGCGGATATCGATCTTATGTATACATACGCGTTTACATCAAGCAAGAAGTTCGGAGCATATGTTGTCCTGAGAGTGGATGATGTGGAAGCGACTGAGAAGCTTCTCTCCGAAAAAGGGTTCGAGCTGGCAACGGATGAGGAACTTAGTAACTGATGGGTATCTGATTTAAGGAGTGGGGAGATATGGGAATTCTGGATATTTTTAAGAAAAATAAGAAGTCGGATATGGAGGATGAGCTTAGCAGGCTTGAATCCAATCTCTTACCCGATGAAGGTATAGTCGGTGAAGTGGAGCATGGCGGTCCCAAAGAGGAAAAAGAAGATAAGGAGTTAACGACGGGTACGGGAAGCTGTTCCTTTGTTATGGGTGTTACAGATTACGCGCCTATTGAAGGAACAGACAATATCGTTGTGACCGGAGATCTGAAGGGCAGTGTGGATACAGGCATTTCACTGGCTGTCATAAATTACGGTGATGACAAAAAGGAAATGCTTATGACTTCCGTGATCGGTCTGGATGTTAACGGCGAGTCTGTGGAGCATGCTTCCGACTGTTTCGCCGGACTGATCCTTGAAGGCGCTTCGGATATTGATATAAGGATCGGAACGGTACTGTATACAAGGGATATGGGATCTGACAGTATTCATGATGCCTATGTTGCTGCACTAAGCGAGGGGTATGTTAAGGAACGTGCCCTGGAAATGTCGGATGAAGAGATAAACAGGCTGAGCCTGACGGATTGCTCGGAAATATGGCGTCTTAATACATGGTATATGGCTCATGAGGGGCAGGATGAGGACGACGGGCTGAAGAAGGCCAGAGAAGAGCGCCTTAATAAGATAGTTCTTTCTCTGAGAGATAAGATCCTTGATGCCGAAGAAATCTATTATGTACATGATAAACGTACCGGTGAAGCACATTTGTATTCACAAACGTTTGAAAAAGGGGATGGCTCCTATCTGTGTACGAATCCAAACATCCTGATTATTTCAAAGGCATACAGAAGACGATATAAAAAGACTTACAATACAGGTACAACCGAGCTTGCTATAGTAAGAAACGGAAAGGATAAGAAGGGTATTCATAATTTCTTACAGGGCAATTTCTATATTAACGGTGCCTGTGGAGTCGCCGTAAATGCGGTGCAGGTGTCAGTAGCTGCAGGGATGCTTGTAGACAAGCCGGTATATGACGGGGTGCCTGTTGAGAATATTCCTGTTACCAATCCGGGTCTTGTGCGATGGATGCTTCTTCTGGGACAGCTTGGTTCGCCTAAAGAGGATGCAGAAGAGGCTGTTGCTTTCAGATTATATTTCAGCTTCCTCGGAAGGGAGCTTAGACGTGCACGGCTTATAATACCGGTGAAGCATCAGGGTGAAGATGAAGAAGACCGGGAGAACGAAGGCCTTGATGTGGCTAAGATGAAAGGCAAGAACAGTAAAGATGCCCTGATCATGTATACCGACTGGCGAAGGTTAAGATCGGAATACGGAAAGAACTGGGACGGAATGGTACACAGGGTAGGAGGTATCATAGGTAAATTTGACTGTGCCCTTAATCCTACGAAGTATCCGTCTGCCGGTATGTATTTAACGGAAGATATGTATAAGAGTATGGTTGAAATGTCAAAGAAGGCAAAAGTATAGGCTGTACTTAAATGCTAATATAAACAGGGAACGGTAGGAAAATGAAAGATTATGATCTGAAAAATAAAACAGTGCTGCTGGGAATAACCGGCAGCATTGCTGCTTATAAGGTAGCTTCGCTGGCAAGCTCGCTTAAGAAAATGTCGGCCGATGTTCATGTGCTTATGACGATGAACGCAACGAATTTCATAAACCCGATAACCTTTGAAACGCTTACGGGAAACAAGTGTCTTGTTGACACGTTTGACCGTAATTTTGAGTTCTCGGTGGAACATGTTTCGCTGGCGAAAAAGGCTGATATCGTAATGGTAGCTCCTGCGAGTGCAAATGTTATAGGGAAGCTGGCAAACGGAATAGCGGATGACATGCTTACAACAACCGTATTGGCGTGCAAATGTCCCAAGTATATTTCGCCTGCCATGAACACCAACATGTTTGAGAATCCTGTGGTACAGGATAATCTTAAGAAGCTTGAAGGATACGGATGGACAGTTATCACACCTGCGACAGGGTATCTTGCCTGCGGTGATACGGGAGCAGGTAAGATGCCGGAGCCAGAGACTCTGCTTGAGTATGTGCTGTATGAGACAGCATGCGAAAAGGATATGAAGGGAAAGAAGGTTTTGGTTACTGCGGGTCCGACTCAGGAAGCGCTTGATCCCGTCAGATACATTACCAATCATTCATCGGGCAAGATGGGATATGCAATAGCCGAGGCTGCAATGCTTAGAGGCGCTGAGGTTACGCTGGTAAGCGGAAGGACGACGATAGAGCCTCCTGCCTTTGTTGAATATGTTCCGATCGTTTCGGCAGAAGATATGTTTAATGAGGTGACCGCACGGGCAGAGGAAATGGATGTGATCATTAAGGCTGCGGCGGTTGCGGACTACAGACCGGCTAATGTTTCTGACCAAAAGATGAAGAAGAAGGATGAGGATCTTTCCATTCCTCTTGAAAGGACCAAGGACATACTTAAATATCTGGGTGAACATAAGAAGGATGGACAGTTCCTGTGCGGCTTCTCCATGGAAACCGAGAATATGATAGCCAATTCAATAGCCAAGCTTGAGAAGAAGAATCTGGATATGATAGCTGCCAACAGCTTAAGGGTTGAGGGAGCCGGATTCCGGGGTGATACGAATGTACTCACACTTATAACGAAGGATATGCAGAAGGAGCTTCCGCTCATGAGTAAGAGCCGGGCGGCAGACGAGCTTCTCAGTGAGATCGTGAAACATATCGGGAAATGATATACGAAAAAGGAACGTCTTTTCGGCATCTGACAGGATTAAAGGTGCTGCAAGTCTGAAATCGGAGAGGGATAATGTGTAAAAAGCTATGCTGTGTTATGCTGGTCCTTGTGATCCTGGTGACCGGCTGTAATGCAGGCAATGTTAATAATATTGATGAGATTAAAAGTACTTCCGGTGATTCGGTGGAAGAGGATGATACCCTGCCGGAGGATGGCAGGAAAACGGGAGAAGCGGACGAAACCCTGGCAGAAGGGGATGGAGGTTCGGATGACCGGCAGGCAGATACGGATGGGGATATAAATAAGGATAAAGATATGACTGCGGCCGGGGTTGCCGGTGGAGGATCACCGTGGATCGATTCCGATATAAAGGAGAATGTATTAAGCTCGGAAAAGCCTGATTTTAAGGATGATTACAATCTGGCTGTAAATTATGAGTGGCTGGCTGACACGGAACTGAGAGAGGGCTATACCTATGAGAGCCCCTTCGTGACGATGTCGAAAAATACGGAAGAAAGAGTCAGGGCACTGCTTGAGGATGACAGTGTAACGGGACATGACGCTGAGCTTGTCCACGATTTTTATGACACGATCCTTAACTGGAACAAAAGGGATGAGCAGGGGGTTAAACCCGTTTCAGATACTGTTAAGGATATCATGTCGATAACCTCTATAGAGGAGATGAGCCGTTTTATCTGTGATTTTGACAGGAGTAACTGCGTAGATACCTTCACAGGAATCGGAAATAATATTGATCTGAATGACCCGGGAAAATACATTGTCCGTATAAATAATGATACATTATTGCTTGAGGATCCTGCGGAATATACGAATTTTACCGATGTGGGTGAGAGAGCCTACGATGCCAAGCTTAAACTGTTTAAGGTGGTTGCCGGCAAGCTCGGCCTTAAGCCGGAGGCTGCTGAAGAGGTGTTTAATTCCGTGCTTTCGCTGGAGGAACAGATAGCATCGGTCTCCATGACTGAGGCGGATAAGCTCGGAACCTATTATTATGACCGGATGAACAATGTTTACAGCGAGGATGAGATCAAGGGGCTTACGCATGCATTTCCTCTGTACGATCAGATTAAGGGATTCGGGTATTCCGGTGCCGGTGAATATGTGATAAGCGAACCTGCAGTCATAAAGAAACTTGATGAACTGTATGTTCCGAAGAATGTCGGCGTTATGAGGAATTACATGCTCGTTCATTATCTTCTGTATATGGCGGATAAGCTTGACAGGGAATGCTATGAGGCTTCTGTCGCAAGGGACAATGAGCTATCGGGGGCTGAGGGTATGCCCGAGGATGAGGATGCTGCGTATAATGCTGTACTAAGATTTATAAATGAACCGCTTGAGAAGGCATATTTTACGAAATATGACTGTTCAGGAGCCAAGAAAGACATTACTGCGCTCTGTGAAGAGGTGATCGCTGCTTACAGGGAGATGCTGTCCGGCGAGGACTGGCTCAGTACAGAGACTGCTGATAAAGCTGTGGAAAAGCTTGATGCGATCAGGATAAAGGCTGTATATCCCGATAAATGGCAGGATTATGATGCATTGGTCCTGACGGGGCTTGATTATGTGAGCTGCGTAAAAGAGATCAACCGGTACAAGGCTGTACTTGACAGGAAACATACCGGCGGAAGAGTCGATAAGGGACTGTGGAGAAACAAAGCCCTGACTGCAAATGCATATTATGAGCCGCAGGAAAATTCAATAAATATAGGAGCCGGTATTCTCGGAGATGTTTTTTATGATGATGATATGAGCAGAGCAGAACTGCTTGGCGGAATAGGCTGCATCATCGGACACGAGATAAGTCATGCATTCGATGAAACGGGCTCCGGTTTTGATGGAGACGGACGGCTTAACAACTGGTGGCAGGAGAGTGACCGTAAGGCATTTGTGCAAAGAGCAGACAGGCTTTCGGCATATTATGATGAGATCACAGCCTTTGAGGGATATAAGGTTATCGGAAAAAATGTCCGGAATGAAGCGATTGCGGATATTGCCGGAATGAAGGTTATGCTGAAGCTTGCTGAAGATGATGAGGATTTCGACTATGATACCTTCTTCCGGCAGTACGCAGGGGTATGGAAACAGATATCGACCTACGAAAGAGAAGTGTACAGGCTTACAAGGGGTGAGCATCCGCTTAACTATCTGAGGGTCAATGCTGTTATACAACAGTTTGATGAGTTCCATGATACATACAGAATGCAGGAAGGCGACGGAATGTATCTGGCTCCCGCAGAAAGGATCACGGTATGGTAGAAATGAAGAGGGTGTTTGGCTGAAAGATCAGAGGAGAGTGTATGGCTGATATCGAAGAAAAATATATGTTAAGGGCAATAGAGCTGGCAGTGAAGGGAGAAGGTTTCACCAATCCCAATCCCATGGTCGGAGCGGTTATAGTAAAAGACGGTAAGATAATAGGAGAAGGGTATCACAGAAGATACGGAGAACTGCATGCGGAGAGAGATGCGATGGCTGCTCTTAATACGTCTGAAGACAGTGGAACATCTGCTAAACCGGCGGAGGGAGCGACAATTTATGTCACGCTCGAACCCTGCTGCCATCACGGGAAGCAGCCGCCATGCACCGATGCGATAATCGAGAGCGGGATAAGCCGGGTTGTAATCGGCTCAAGGGATCCCAATCCGCTTGTTGCCGGAAAGGGCGTTAAGCTGTTAAGGGACGCCGGGATAGAAGTCACAGAGGATTTCTTAAGAGATGAATGCGATGCGATAAATGATGTGTTCTTTAAGTATATTACTACGGGGAAGCCATATGTTGTGCTTAAGTATGCAATGACAATGGACGGAAAGACTGCCACGAAAACCGGTGCCTCCAAGTGGATAACGGGAGAGGAATCCCGTACTGAGGTTCAGCACTTAAGACATAAGTATATGGCTATAATGGCCGGAATAGGAACTGTGCTTGCCGATGATCCGATGCTTAATGTACGGATTGACGGGCTTAAGAGCCCTGTAAGGGTTATATGTGACAGCAATCTCAGGATACCGGCAGACTGTAATATAGTAAAGACGGCGGATAAGTACAGGACGATCATTGCGCATTGTAAGGAAAACAGTGAAAAAGAAAGTATGTTAAGCGGTGCCGGTATCACTACACTACGTACTCCTGCGGATAATGGGCATGTTGACGTTTGTTGTCTGATGAGCCGTCTGGGCGAGCTTGGGATAGACAGCGTACTGGTTGAAGGCGGAGGCACGCTTAATGACAGTATCATAAGGACGGGGCTTGCAGACGGTGTGGAGGTATTTATGGCGCCTAAGATCTTCGGTGGAAGAGAGGCGAAGACTCCGGTCGAAGGTACAGGGATAGAAAAGGTGGATGAAGCAGGAGTATTTACGCTTACGGATGTTAAACGGTATGGTGATGATATACGGCTGAGTTATAGGAGGAACCATCTTGTTTACAGGGATTATTGAAGAGCTGGGAACTATAAGAGACTTAAGGACAGCAGGCAGCAGCGGACAGATAATGATAGGTGCCGATAAGGTGCTTAAAGGTACAGAGATTGGGGACAGTATTGCGGTTAACGGAGTCTGTCTGACTGTAACGCAGATATCTTCGGACGGATTTACGGCTGATGTTATGCCTGAGACAATGAGGAGAACATCTCTGTCCATTGTCGGAAGGGGAGATAAGGTTAATCTTGAGCGTGCCATGGCTGCGGACGGACGTTTCGGAGGTCATATCGTGTCGGGACATATAGACGGTACGGGACAGATCCGCGATTTTAAGAAGGAAGGGAATGCTGTATGGGTTACAATCACAGCAGGATGTGATATACTTAAATTTATAGTAGAGAAGGGTTCGATTGCGATAGACGGGATAAGTCTTACGGTGGCTGAGGTTACGGACTCGTATTTCAGGGTATCGGTGATACCGCATACCGGAAGTGAGACGACGCTGCTGTTAAAGCATGTCGGAGATCCGGTTAATCTGGAGACTGATATTGTAGGGAAGTACGTAGCGAAGTTACTGGGGGTTAAGACGGAGATACCGTCTGACGACACCGGTTCTGCCGGTATTACGATGGATATGTTAAGGGAATTTCTGACGTAAACAGGAATAACAAATAAAGACACGGGGATCATGGCATGGAATATAAGTATAATACAATTGAAGAAGCACTTGAAGAACTGAGGGAAGGACGTATAATCCTGGTTACCGACGATCCGGACAGGGAGAATGAGGGTGATTTTATCTGTGCGGGTGAGTTCGCCACACCTGATAATATTAACTTCATGGCTACATACGGCAGGGGTCTTATATGTACGCCCATGAGTGTTGAGACAGCAAGGCGTCTTGGTTTCCCGCAGATGGTGTCGGAGAATACGGATAATCACAGTACCGCGTTTACTGTTTCGGTGGATCATATAAATACCACGACGGGTATATCGGCTGTTGAGCGCTCGTTTACGATCAAAAAGTGCTGTGATGAGAAATCGGTTCCAAATGATTTCAGACATCCGGGTCATGTTTTCCCTCTTACAGCGAGGCACGGTGGTGTACTGGTGAGAAACGGCCATACTGAAGCAACAGTGGATCTGTGCAGAATGGCGGGACTTAAGGAGGTGGGTGTCTGCTGTGAGATAATGGCAGAGGACGGTACCATGATGAGAACCCCTGAGCTGTGGGAGCTGGCAAAAGAGCATGGGATCAAGTTCATCACGATAAAGGAGCTGCAGAGCTATCTGCATGTGCATGATAAGCATGTGGTAAGGGAAGCGGAAGCAGACATGCCTACGGAAATCGGGAATTTCAGAATAGCAGGCTATGTTAATGATATTACAGGGGAACATCATGTCGCGCTTATAAAGGGTGAAATAGGCGACGGTGAGGATGTTCTGTGCAGGGTTCATTCGGAGTGCCTGACGGGTGATGTGTTTGGCTCGAAGAGATGTGACTGCGGCAAGCAGCTGGAGCAGGCAATGAGGCAGGTTGAGGCCGAAGGTCGCGGAATAGTGCTTTATATGAGGCAGGAGGGCCGTGGAATCGGGCTTATAAACAAGCTTAAGGCATATAAGCTGCAGGAGCAGGGATATGATACGGTCGAGGCTAATTTAAAGCTTGGCTTTGCACCGGATTTAAGGGAATACTGGGTGGGAGCCCAAATACTTGCAGATCTTGGGGTTAAGTCCTTAAGGCTTCTTACGAACAATCCCGATAAGGTATACAGTCTGGAGGGCTTCGGACTGGAGATCAAGGAAAGGGTTCCCATTGAGATCGAGCCTCAGAAGTATGATGCGTTCTACATGAAGACCAAACAGGAGAAGATGGGACATATTTTTAATGAGATCAAGCTGTGATTGCTATGTTATGTAAACTTAAACAGGAAGAAATATTACGGAGGAAGAGACAATGAACAGTATTAATGTATTAGAAGGTAAGGTAGTAGCCAAAGAAGGAATGAAGGTGGGAATAGTAGCTTCCCGTTTCAATGAGATCATAGTAAATAAGCTTCTTGGCGGCGCAGTGGACGGACTTGTACGCCATGGTGTGGAGGAGCAGAATATTACGGCTGCCTGGGTACCGGGAGCCTTCGAGATCCCGCTCATTGCGGATAAAATGGCTTCTTCAGGTAAGTACGATGCGGTTATCTGTGTCGGTGCGGTTATAAGGGGCGATACTACACATTATGATTATGTCTGTAATGAAGTATCCAAGGGTGTGGCTCAGGTAGGACTTAAGACAGGGATACCTGTTCTGTTCGGAGTAATCACTACAGAGAATATCGAACAGGCTATAGCAAGAGCAGGCAGCAAGGGCGGCAATAAGGGATATGACTGCGCCCTGTCAGCTATAGAGATGGTAAATCTGATATCTGATATGTAAGAACACAAGAGTATAAGAGTAAATGAGCATAAGAGTATTAGACTGCTTATGTAAGAGCGGGAGACCTATGTAATAATAAGGGTTGGATCTGTAGGAGGTTTTACTGACCGGAGGCAGGCTGAGTGATACAAACAGAAGCGGAAAAAAGACCGGATATTTTCAAAACTGTTTTTTTCTGTTTATTTGCCATATGTATAATCGCATATGCTTATTTTTGCAGTCTGGAAGCAAGAAACGGCAGTGCTCCTGATACGCAGATAGAATATATAGATAACTGGACGGTTGTCGGCAACGACGGTGAAAGCTTCGAGGTGGGACGTACCTATAATGATGACCGTATATTTAATGAGAATTTCACCATCATTTCAAGACTCCCGGATGATATCAGGCCAAACAGCGTGGTATGTTTCCTTAACCGCAGCGATGTTGAGGTTTATATCGGTGGAGTATTAAGGCGCGATTTCAAGGTATTAAGGGATATCAGGATACCGGGAGGCGCGGTTAAGAGTTATTATCTGCTGGTCCCCATAAGTCCCGAGGACAACGGTAAGGAAATAAAGATGATCCGGTACAGGACCAACCGTCATCCTATTGTGGTCCCGGAGACATTTATCTCTCTGACTGATGTTGCGCATGCATATATTGCCGAAAAATACGGGACGAGCTTTGTACTTTCGGCAATACTGTTTGTGACGGCTGCTCTGGTAATAATAGCGTCAGCCGCACTGAGGCTGTGGTATGGCCAGAGGATCGACATGATGTATGCAGCCTTCGGAGTCCTGATCGTAGCGGGGTGGCTGCTTTTTGTATCACATCTTTATCCGCTGGTTTTCGGACAGGTCTATTATGATGGTGTGATGGATTACATCTGCTGTCTGATGATGCCGTTTGCCTTCCTGATTTACATAGACTCCATTCAGAAGGGACGATATAAGAAGTACTTTAACGCTTTACAGATCCTGTCGCTTATCAATCTTATAACGTGGTCAGTCCTGCATTTTACATGGATCATGTCCTTTGCCGTGTCACTGGTATATCTGGATGCCGTGCTTGCGTTCGTGGCGGTGGTTTCTTTTGTGATTGTAGTAATAGATGCTAAAAGGGGTTATGCCCACGAGTACAGATATACAGCGATAGGTTTTATGGGCTTCATGCTTTTCTGCCTTCTGGAAATATTCATGCTTGTCTTTGTGGACCTAAAGAGCAATGAGATACCGATGCTTGTAGGACTTATGTTTCTGCTTGCATTCGTCATAGCGCAGCAGGTTGCCGACCTGCGTAAGATAAGTATGGAAAGACAGCGGGCGATCGAGCTGTCAAACGCGAAGACACGGTTCCTTGCCAGTATGTCGCACGAGATAAGAACACCCATTAATTCCATTCTTGGAATGAATGAAATGATAATCCGTGAAAATCATGACGATACGATAGACGAATATGCAAGGAGTGTTAAGAGTGCCGGAAGGATGCTGCTGTCCCTTGTAAACGACGTGCTTGATTTTTCAAAGATAGAATCGGGCAGGATAGATATCGTGAACGTAGACTGCTTCCTGTCGGATATCTTAAGAGAGATAACTCCGATGCTTAAGGAGAGAGCCTGCAGTAAAGGACTTTCTTATGAAACGATAATAGAGGGGAACGTACCCGATCATATTAATACGGATGAGGTAAGGATCAAGCAGATACTTATAAACCTTATCAATAACGGGATCAAATATACGGAATCCGGCAGTATAACCTTAAGGCTTTACGGACGGTATCTGGAAGATGACAACTACGGTCTGTGCATGGATGTTAAGGATACCGGACAGGGGATAAGGGAAGAGGATAAGGCAGAGCTGTTTGAGGCCTTTGCAAGGATAGACATTAAGAAGAACCGCAATGTGGAAGGAACGGGACTGGGACTTGCGATAGTTAAGAATGTGGTCGACTCGATGAACGGTGAGATCGGCGTTGAAAGTGAATACGGTAAGGGAACCGTATTTACCGTAAGGATACCGGTTAATGTAGTTGACAAAATGCCGGTTTCGAAGGATTATGAAACCGACAGGAGGGTGATAAAGGGAGACGATGAGACAGAGTGTGATTTCAGCGCACCCGAAGCATATATACTTGCGGTAGATGACAATACAACCAACCTGAGCATAGTAAGGCTGTTTTTAAAGCGCACCTGCATAGTTCCCGAACTGTGCCAGGGGGGAATGGATGCATTAAGGAAATGCAGAGAGAAAAAGTATGATCTTATTCTGCTGGATCATATGATGCCTGAGCCCGATGGCATAGAGACACTTAAGCTTATTCGTGAGGACGAGGCTTCGCTTAATCATGAAACAACAGCAATAGTCCTGACGGCAAATGCTGTAGCCGGCAGCAGGCAGATATATCTTGATGCAGGTTTTGCCGACTATCTTACCAAGCCGCTGGATCCGGTGCTTTTGGAACAGACGATCAGACGATATCTTCCCCCGGATAAGATACTGACTGTACAGGGAGAAGAGCAGGGGGATACAGATGGAACCAAAGCAACCGGGGCAGACAGTACTAAAGAAGGCGAGTCCGGCGAGAATAAACCGGATAAAGCAAGTATGGATAATCCGGATAAAGCAGATGATACTGACAGTGACGGAACAAAGCAAGACGGTGTTATAAATACAGACAGAAAAGAAGAACTTACAGGAGGTGTGGGGGAAATGACATTCAGAGAGAGACTGGAAGAGATCAAAGGTATGGATTATGAGAGCGCACTTATGAACAGCGCCGGAGATGAGGATTTTCTTAAGGAGATCATAGCTGATATAATAGATGAGAGCGATACGAGGACAGAAAGGATGAGGAGCACCCTTGCTGCGGACGATCTTAAGAACTATGCCGTGGAAGCACATGCACTTAAGAGCGTTATGGCTACAATAGGAATAATGCCCCTTTCCGAACATGCGAAGAAACATGAATTCGCAGCCAAGGATGGGGATCTTAATATGGTAAAGCAGGACTGTGAGGCGCTGCTTACCGAGTACAGGGCAACATGTGACACACTTAAGCAGATCATAGAGGAGACAGCATGAGCGATGTTAATGAAATGACAGAAAAAAAGATAGTCAGACCGATAGAGGGCGAGAGCTATATGGATATAGATGCCATATCGGAACTCCTTCTGGAACAGAGCGTTCCCGAGAATGCCATTTGGCTTGGAAATGAAGTGTTCGGGAATGTATTCAGATATATTGTAAGGTATCTCGAAAGATACAATGCATCGGCATATAAGATACTCTTTACCATACAGTTTAAAGAAGAAGTATCTTCAGTGAAGCAAAAAGACGATCTGGTATGCCATTTCAGGGAAGCCATACAGAATACGCTCAGGAACAGCGATATTATGGTTCAGGTTTCGCTGAATCAGATTCTTCTGGTGCTTCAGGAGGTTAATGCATCAAACGTAGATTCCGTACTTGAAAGGATGCTTCATAAGTGGAACAGGATGCCTGAGGCGCTGCAGGTAGATATTGACTGGGAGACCCAGAGTGTAAGCACGAGTCATAAGGAGAGCGGAGACGGACCTGATTATCAGAAGGAATGGATAGTCATAGTCGATGATGATGTAGTTAACCTTAAGATTGCGGAGCATGTACTTAATAAAGGAAGCATGCGTACCACTTCATTAAGATCCGGAGCAGAGCTTATTGATTTCCTCGAAGTGAATGAGCCTGATCTGATCCTGCTTGATATTAATATGCCTGACATGGACGGCTTCGAGACATTGAGGAGGATGCGGGAAAAGGGCGGAAATATGAGTAGACTGCCGGTTATCTTCCTTACAGCAGACGATAATAAGAAGGTCGAGGCGGAAGGCTTCGCAATGGACGCCATGGATTTCGTTAAGAAGCCTTTTGTTCCGGAAATATTGACTGCCCGTGTTAAGAGGGCGGTAAGGATGATAAGGCTTCAGAATCATCTGGAGGATGAAGTAAGCAACAAGGTTATGGAGAATGAGCAAATGCTCATCCATATCGTACAGACACTGGCAACGACCATAGATGCGAAGGATACTTATACCAACGGACATTCAAGCCGTGTTGCGGATTATTCCAAGGAGATAGCAAGAAGGTTCGGTTACAGGGATGAGAAGCTTGACGATATCTACATGATGGGGCTGCTGCATGATATAGGAAAGATAGGTGTGCCGGATGCTGTTATCAATAAGCCGGGAAGACTGACGGATGAGGAATTCGAGCAGATCAAGAACCATCCTGTTATGGGCGCAAGGATACTTAAAAACATAAAGGAGAAGCCCAAGCTCTCATGTGGGGCAAGATGGCACCATGAGAAGTATTCAGGCGGCGGGTATCCTGACGGTCTGTTTGGTGAGGAGATTCCGGAGGAAGCAAGGATAATCGCTGTGGCAGATGCCTATGATGCCATGACCAGCTGCAGGAGTTATCGTGAGCCGATGCCGCAGCAACGTGTGAGGGAAGAGATCGTTAAGGGCCGCGGTACGCAGTTTGATCCCATTTTTGCCGATATCATGCTTAATATGATAGA
>JAEEGL016521697.1_pt1 | contig 16483 bp, 12 predicted proteins | sample 9134231 | NCBI WGS metagenome assembly JAEEGL01 (sample SAMN16246548, study PRJNA631951) | gut metagenome | biome: gut microbiome; feature: rumen; material: fiber-attached | host: Bos | place: Iran: Karaj | collected 2018-10
ACCAAAGAAAAGATTTTACAGTATTGCTGTATTTCTCATGTTTCAAAACGAGATATAAAAGCAGGGAAAAGTAATGCTGTGTTATTTGATAGTATTCTAAATTAGATAGTGGGCAATTTTCTTAAGTACGGGGGCATGATTTTAAAAAGATTAGTTTAGACATTGCGCCCATATGAGATGCTGTTGTATTTTAGTATGTTTTAAGTATCCTCAAATACCATAATGTATGTTGTTTGGGGTATAAGGAAATTAACGATGATCACTCAGAAGGAAATGGAAGAAAATATCACAAATCTGGAAGCTCCGGGTTTTCCATCATTTGATGAGATTATTGAATACTCTGAATCCGGGCAGGATAAGAAGAATGCCCTTGAGTATGAAAAGGCTTATAATGCCCTGATTGAACAAGTCAAGGATAAACCTCATGATTGGCAGGTTGCCTTTCTGATGGAGCATATGGATGAACTCAGAAATATGGTTGATTTATTTTCCTGTGCCAGAGACATGTATATGTTTCCTGGCAATGAGGATGATGAGATATTAGCAAATCTCATGATTTATCGATATAAGAACCAAATCAGCATTTTAGATGATGAGTATTGTGTTAAATCAGAGACTATGTTGAGGGTAATTAGGAATGATATTTCAAAAAAGCGTGCAGAGAAGAAGATTGCTAACTTAGAACTTTTAAAAAAGGAGCAACCTGATAAATATGAAGCTCTTTGTGATCAAAAATATCGCGAAGCAAAGAGAATAGCCGAGGGGTTAGATAAATTAAATAAAAAAATATTTGAAGAGCATACAATAGAAGAATTGCTGGAATATGATGGCATCAACTGGGAAGATTATTATCATGATTAAATATATTTTTTAAGGTAAAGCTGCTATTCAACCGCAAAAAAATTAATGTTTTAAGTTTTACTATGAGGAATCTAAAGATGATTACTCAAAAAGAAATGGTGGAAAATTTTGATAAACTGGAGCCGCCGGGTTTCCCTTCAATTTCTGAAATAATCGAATATGCTGAATCCGGCGAAGATGACAGGAATGCCTTGGAGTATGAGAAAGCTTATATTGCTTTGATTGAGCAGGTTAAGGACAAGCCTCATTACTGTCAGGTCGCCTTCCTGATGGAGCATATGGAAGAATTGCGGGATATGGTTTCGCTTTTCTCGTCAGCCAGAGACATGTATTTATACGATGAAGGTGATTTTGGCAATGAGGTTCTAGCAAATCTGATGATTTATCGTTATGAAAATCATATTTCTATCCTTGACGATGAGTACTGCAAGCTCACCAAAGATTATGTTAAAAGCATTGAAGATCGTCTCTATGCAAAAATTGAAGACGAAGATAATAGAAAAAGAAGAGAAGAATATAAATTAAGAAAACAAAGGGAAGCAGAGCATCCTGAAGAAGCGCAGAAAAGTTTTGAGCAAGAACTGCGTAAAATAAAGGACTGGGCTAAAAAGGCTGATAAAGATGCTGACGAATTATTCAAAAGATATTCTTTTGAAGAGTTGTTATACCATAAGTCTGGTAAATAACATTAACACAGTTAACAAAATATTCCAAAAAAATTCAAAATATCACTTCTGATAAGTTTTTGAATTTTATGCGTGTACCAGCATAAGTAAAGATATCTGATAATATAGATATGTGATTGTAATATATTATGTTTGTCTTTTACCCTGTTGTAAAAATAGATGATAAATTACTGTTTATTGACATGTTGATAATTCTTGTAAAATACAATGTTAAAATTATCAAAAACGACTCCTTATATTTATGTCAGCAGTATACTTGCGCTTAATATCATTAGCCCTGAGCATACTGGTGATTGGCATAGCAGCGTATATTGGGAACATCCTGAATACAGTAAACTTGATTTATGGATTTTTGGTGAAGGTCAGAAGTTTAATACAAATTACTTTCTTGGAGAGTTAGGCATAATTGATGGAACTGAACGTTTGAATCAAATGGGCTATTATCAGGAATATACTCCTGTTTGGATAGCTGATCATCCAAGAGCATTTACTGGTATGTTATGTATTTCTGTATTTCATTCTGGCATAACCGATACTTTGATACTAGATGATTGGTTTCCAGGTATTGAAGATAAAGAAAGAGTGTATAAGGTTATATCTGTTTTGGAGAGAAAACTCGAAAAAAGGCAATTTGATTTGCTGCAAAAGTGGAAATCACGTAATCCTATAGCTGATTGAATTTTGCATGTCAAGATAGTTATTATAAATCAGTAGTATTTTTAATGAAATTTTCAGTAATTTTTTGACAAGCGTTACCTATTTCTCAAATATATATTATCGGGATTAATGATATCTGTAACATCTGATGCCCGCTTTTGAAGCTTTTTCGGGTAATTTTATTAGCATATCTTTGCATATTTTTTAGAATTATATCAAGGAAGCAATAATCAACATTATATTACTGAACCGAAATCCCTAATTGAACAAATGCATTATGTCAGTGTTATTGTTCCTTCTGCAGTGTAATTTGCCGGGGTATCTCAAGACGAACGTGGTAACCGCCGTTGCTGTTTAGCTGGACGAAGAGCATGAGAATAACGTTTTTTTTCATGACGGACTTACCTTGGAGATGCCGAGACGCTATTGCCATCCCTAATGGTGATCACGTGCAGGAGTTCTAAGAACTTCTCAAGAAGGGATCTTGAAGATTCCCCGCGGCTGTTAATGAAAGGGCGGAATCCTGTCAGCTAAGGACATTCTTTCTCTTTTATTGTTTAGACTTGCCTGGGAGATACTTAAGGGACAGTTAAAGGGACAGTTAAGGGACAGCTAAAGGGACAGTTAAGGGACAGCTAAAGGGACAGTTAAAGGACATTATGGCACTACCAATTAACATAGATGATTTGATACACGGAAGAGTAGTTGAAATCTCAAGAATTGAGTATAAAGCTGATTGGAATCCGGAACCGATTATTCACACTATTACAGCTTTTGCTAATGATTTTGACAATCTTGGCGGTGGTTACATATTGGTTGGAATCGCAGAAGAAAACGGCACACCTAAAATGCCTCTGTCAGGGCTTCCAAAAGAAAAAATTGACGTTATTCAGAAAGATTTGTTCAAGAAATGTAATGCTATAGAACCCCGTTATATACCCATTGCTGAACCTTACGTAATTGACGGTAAAAGTATTATTGTAATATGGGTTCCTGGCGGTGATGAAAGACCTTACAAATGCCCGATCAAAATCTATACTGAAAAGGACAGTTAAAAAGCAATATAGCGTATTACATACGAAAGATGTCAAACACGATCCGTGCCAATACCCATGAAGAGAGGGAACTGATCGCTTTAGCGAGGAACGTCCCTTTTGATGACCGCATAAACCAGGAGGCTGCTATTGGTGATATGAGTTTAGCATTAGTCCGGGAATACCTCTGTAACGTGGGAAGTTCCATGCAGGCAAATTTATCAAACCGCTCTATGGAAGACATTGCTTTAGATATGAAGCTTGTCAAAGGTCCCAAAGAAATGAGAAAACCTGTAAATGTCGGACTTATGTTTTTCAATGATAAGCCGGATGACTTTTTTCCATATACCCGCATTGAAGTCGTTGATAAACCGGATCCCACCGGTATTGGAATGACTGAAAGGATATTCAGCGGTCCTCTCAACAGGCAACTGCGGGATGCTCTTTCATACATCCGGAACTGCGTAATTATCGAATATGTCACCAAAGTTCCGGATCAGGCGGAAGCTGTGCGGGTTTTCAACTGGCCGTATACAGCCGTTGAAGAAGCTCTGACTAATGCCGTATACCATCGCTCGTACGAGATATATGAACCCATCACCGTTACCATAACTCCGGAACAGCTTGATATTCTCAGCGTTCCCGGGCCGGATCGTTCTATTACCGACGAAGATATGGCAAAGGGAGTGATGGTTTCCAACCGGTATCGTAACAGAAGAATCGGAGACTTCCTTAAAGAACTTAAAATGGCTGAGGCCCGCAACACCGGGGTGCCGCTGATTTTCAGTGCGATGAAGAACAACGGTTCCGGACTCCCGATTTTTAAGACCGATGAAGACCGGAGTTACCTCAGGGTCATTCTGCCGATACACCCGATATTTTTGGAAAAGGATTCTCCCAGATCTGCCCGGATCAATAAGGCCGTCTCCCGCCAAAAAAGAGCCCGAATGACCCGCGAAGACATCAGGAACCAGATTCTCAAGCTTCTCAAAAGAAAGGGCCCGCTGTCCATGAGGGAAATTGCCGTCAATCTGGGCTATCTTAAGCTTACCGACACGGTGCGGGAGGTAATAAAGGAACTTTTAGCCTCCGGAAAAGCGGAATACCTCTATCCCGATACACCCCAAAGCAGTAATCAGAAGATTCGTCTTCCGCAGGATAAATAACCCGGGTTCAAGCCGGGCTTAATTGTCACCGCCCATTCTTCAGAAGAGGCGGTTTTCAAATGAGATTCCCCTTCGATCCGGCCTGTCTTAACAAAAGACAGCCGGCATCGTTGCCTGCGTCCTTATGTTCTCTTATCATGGCAGTAATTTTGCAGTGTCGCCCGGCAGGGGATTTTTCAGGAGTATCATGAATGACCGAAACCAAGGTAAATTCCTCTTTTATGAACAAGCTTAAAAGCACCAGGGTTAACAGCTTTCAGAAGCTTCCGGAGATCACCGGACAAACTCTGGACGGCTTTCATGTGAACTCCCGGCTTGATATCATGTCCGGGGAAGCCGATATCTATCTCTGCTCCAAAACCGATGCGGCGGACAGCAAACGCTATATCCTGAAATACTACCGCCGGGAAAACGCCGTAAAGCAGGATATCCTGAATAAGCTCCGGGAAGTCCGGAGTCCCTTTGTGGCCGCGCTGGAAAGCTATGGCGTTTATGAAGGGCATCAGTATGTCATTCGTCCCTACTACGAAATGCCGGCGCTCTCCGACGTGCTGGCCTCCGGGGAACGGTTTTCCGGGGAGGAGCTTAAAACCCTGATCATCCCCTCGGTAATCGAAGGCCTGAGATCCGTGCATGAGGCCGGCATTCTCCATAAGGATCTCAAGCCCGGGAATCTGATCCCCGATGATACCGGCGAGCATATTGTTCTTATTGATTTCGGCATCAGCTCCGATGCCGGCAATAACACCTTTGTGGTCACTCAGACCGGCATGACGCCTTTCTATGCCGCTCCCGAAGCCCTTCAGGGCATCTTTCACCGGGAAACCGACTATTACGCTCTGGGCATCACCGTCTATGAGCTTTACACCGGCCAGACCCCGTTCCAGAATGCCGGTCTTTCCGCCGAGGAAGCCGCCAGACTGGCCTCCATTAACAAAATCGAATTCCCGGAGGATTTTCCGGAAGACCTTAAACGTCTGGTGCAGGGACTTACCTACAAGGATCTCTCCCACCGTAACGAACCTGACAATCCCAACCGGAGATGGGGCTACGCGGAGGTTAAAAGGTGGCTCGCCGGTGAAAACGTCCCGGTGCCGGGAGAAAACGCTGAAGCCGCTTTCGGGGAATTCCCCCGTAAATTCCTGCCGTATCGCTTTGAGGATGAAGTCCTGAATACTCCCGAAGAGCTGATCCGGGCCATGCTGAAGAAGCCGGAGCAGGGCATCCGGGATCTGGGCCGGGGACTCCTCACCCATCATTTCGGGTATCTGAACAGCAAAAAGGCCGCGATCTGCCAGAAGGCGGAACAGGCTCTGGGCTCCGGCAAAAGCGCTAACTTCAGGATATTCCATGATGTGATGTACGCTCTGGCGCCGGAGGCTAAGGGGCTATTTCTGGGAGGCCGGGAATTCAGTTCCTTTCAGGATCTTTCGGAACATGTTTTTGATCTGGCTGTCAGGCTTTCCGGCAATGACGGGACGGCAAGAAAGGAAGCCGACGAAGCATTTTTGCTTTTAAGTTCCGGCTCCTGGATAAATTACTCGGGGAATGCCGATCCCCAAAGTCCGGAAAAAATCGCCGACCGCCGCATCCTTGAAACCATAAAGGAAATGGTCACCCGGGGAGGAACAGATCCTGACGATGCGCTCCTGGCCATGGGGTATCTGTTTTCAGAAAAATGCCGGAAGGCGGTCTGTCTGGGCCGGACATTTGACACTCTTGCTGACTTCGGCAGGGAGATTACGGAAACCGCCAGCGCCGGCAACGAAGAGGATCCCTTCCTCATAGAGGCTCTCCGCATTTTCCGGGCCGGAAGTCTCGGAATATTTGCATCCCTGGCTCTGGGAAATCCTCCCGAAATTACCGATCTCCTCCGGGATCTTAAGGAAAACATGGCCGAAGTGTATCTTGATAAGGCGCCCCGGTGTCTTCAGGGCTTTTATCTCGGCTACCGCCTTTCCGGATATCTCAAATTCCGTCTGGGAGAGTATGTTTTTGACGGGATCCAGGATTTTGATGCCAGGATGACCGCGCTGGAAAACGAGGATCAGGCGCAGTATCTCCGCCTCATCAGGGCCTGGAGCCATGTGCTGGTCATTATGCAAAGGATTGTGCCCGCCGAGACCCAAAAGGGCATTCTGGAAAAGCGCATCACCGACCTTTCCACCGCGGTATTCGGGGATTATGAGTACCAGTTTAAAAACAGCGCGGAATTTCTGTCCTTTATAAGGGAACTGGAAGAGGGCAGACGCTACGCCGAGCTCCGGAGCCTCCGCGCCCGGTACGGCTGGCCTCTCCAGGCTCTTGACCGGGATCTCTGGAAATCAGGAGCGTCCGAGGAGCTTGCCGCTGCGGTCTCCAGGATTCCTCTTCTGGACAGAATCCTGAGTTTTCCGGGAGATTTTTTCAAAAGCTTCTCCAGGCATCCGGAGGCATGCGCTATCACCGCCGGAGGAATTACCTACCATGTTCCTGTTCCGGGGACTTCAATTTTCTTCGGCCGCTGGCAGCAGGCATCCGCTGACCGAATCTCTCCCATTGAATGGCTGGTGCTGGAGAACTCCGGAACGGAAATCCTGGTTATCAGCCGCTTCGCTCTTGATGTTATTCCCTGCCATAACGAAGCTATGGATATTACCTGGTCTGACTGCGATCTCCGCCATTGGCTGAACAATGATTTTCTGAACGCGGCGTTCACCCCCGAAGAGCAGGCGTCTATCGCCTATTCCTGGCTTCCCAATATCAGTAATCCCGAGTCCAATTCCGGCGGAGGATATAAATCCCGGGATCGCATATTCTGTCTCAGCCTTCAGGAGGCGGAAAAATACTTCAAAAGCGACGCTGACAGAGCATGCTCCCCCACGCCGTACACCCTGAGCCGGGGCGCCTTTGCCGGAGAAAACAGACAGCGCTGTCTCTGGTGGCTGAGATCCCCGGGCTTTCATAACAATCATGCCGCGCTTATTCATCGCAGCGGCAGTCTCCTGGTGTACGGATTCCCTGTTAATGACAGGGAAATCGCAGTCAGACCGGCGTTAAGAATGAAGATCAGCAGATGATAAAATCCGGCAAATGCTGCCACGGAATCATAATAACTCTGCGCGCGACAGGAAGGAGCCGCAGAGTTTTTTCGTCCCCCGTTTTCTTAAAATTCCCGTATTGCCGACTCCCGTTCCTTTAAATTCGGACATGACGCAAACTTTCCGCATGAAAACGCTGTCATTAATGCCGATCCCGTATAAAATGGCTTAGATATACTGTTTTCCGTCCGGAATTATTCAGCATGCCAATATGCATGCCGCCCGGCGGCATTAACTTGCAGTTCCACAGACAGACATGGCGCAGATCAGCGCAAGGGGGCTTCAATGCTGCACATACTCCGCGGAGATCCCGGCAGAAAGAGGAAGGTGCTGATAGTTGAAGATTCGGAAATCAACATCCGCTACCTGACCGTTATTGTCGGCAGAGAATACGATGTACTCTGCGCCGCCAACGGACAGGAGGCTTTGGACGCGCTCAGAATGCAGCGCGGAAACGTTTCCCTGATTCTGCTGGATCTTATTATGCCGGTAATGGACGGCTACGAGTTCATGAATGAATTCCATGCTCATCCTGAAGAATACGGCATAGCTCCGGTGATCGTGCTTACCGCCGATCGGGAGGCCGAGGTGGAATCTCTCCGCCGCGGAGCCGCTGATTTCATTCCCAAGCCCCTGGACTATCCCGAAGTAATTCTGGCGCGCATTGAGCGTTCCATCGCTCTGGAAGAAGACAGCCGCCTTATTCGCAACAATGAAAGAGATCCCCTGACCCTTCTTTATTCCCGGAACTTCTTCATGGAGTATGTCCGGCAGTTCGATCTTACTGATCCCGAAGTCCCTATGGATGCGGTAGTGATTGCGCTGAACCGCTTTTATATGCTTATGGATATCTACGGCCGGCAGTTTATCAGAAAGGTGCTGAAAGCCATCTCCGACGAACTTCACCGCATTCTGCCCGAAACCGGCGGTCTGGCCTGCCGCAGCGATCCGGGATGTTTTCTGATGTATCTCCCGCACCGGGAAGACTATGACGATATTTGCAGCAGGCTCGCGGCAATTATCCGGGATGTTACCGGAAATACCCGCGTCAACATCCATATGGGCATTTACCAGAATGTTCAGAAGAGCCTGGACGCGGAGCAGCGTTATGAAAGGGCTTTTTTGCTCTGCTATGACAACAAGAATTCCTACAAGACATCCTGCTATTACTACAGCGATGAAGTCCACGACAAGGAACTCTTCAACGAACGTCTCATTATGATGATGGACACCGCTATCCGGGAGAAGCAGTTCGTGGTTTACTATCAGCCCAAGTACGTTATCCAGGGCAAGCGCCCGAAACTTCACAGCGCCGAGGCTCTGGTACGCTGGGTGCACCCGGACATGGGCATGATAAGCCCCGGGATCTTCATTCCGCTTTTTGAGGAGAACGGCCTCGTGTACCGGCTGGATCGCTACGTCTGGTCCGAAGCGGCCCGGCAGGTGCGGCTGTGGCATGACAAATTCCAGAAAAAGATTCCGGTGTCCGTTAACGTTTCCCGCACTGATATCTATGCTCCGGAACTGGAGAATGAGCTTTCTGATCTGCTGACTCTGCACAGTCTGGATTACGATGACCTCCTCCTGGAAATTACCGAATCCGCCTACACCGATGACTCGGCGCAGATCATCGAAACCGCCAAAAAGCTCCGGGACAAAGGCTTTAAAATCGAGATGGACGATTTCGGCACCGGGTATTCCTCCCTGAGCATGCTGACCTCGCTGCCCATCGACGCTCTGAAGCTGGATATGTCCTTTGTCCGGAAAATGCTGGACAGTCCCCGGGAGCTCAAGCTTATCAGACTGATTCTGGACATAGCCCGCTTCCTGAACATTCCCGCCATTGCCGAAGGAGTGGAAAAGGAGGAGCAGTGCAATGTGCTTAAGGAAATGGGCTGCGATCTTATTCAGGGTTATTACTTTTCCAAACCGGTGCCCCCGGAGGATTTTGAAAAGCTGATCCAAAAGGAACTGGAAGCCGCCTGACATTCCGGAACAGGAAAAAGTTTCGCAGAACTCCCAAAATCGCGCGCCCGTAACGGTATCAGATTCTTTTTACGGATAAAATCATCTCATACACCTTTCAGAAGTTTTGAAAATTGTCCCGGTTTCATCAGCCGGACAAAGCGGAGGAGCCATGAGCATTAGTACCAAACCCAAACTTTATGTAGACGGCAGAGCCCGGCCCGATGCCGGCGGCGCGGGGTATATTGTGGAAGCCCACAGTCCCGAGGGAACCGTGTTTGTTGTGCATTACGGCAAGCTTCCGGAATATCTTGACGCCTCCAATACTCCCGAGGACGCCAGAACGCCTAAGCAGATTGAAATTCTCAAGGGCGTTTCCGCTGATGAACCGGCGATCTTCATCGAAGACAAATCCACGGGCAATCTGCTGGGGCCGGAGGATTTCCGCATGATGGAGGGGGTTCTCGTCAGAAACGTGGACGATTTCGATCCCTTTATCGAAGGCGAATCCGACTGGTTCAAGAGACAGGACATTCACAGCGTGGAGCAGTACTGTCAGTACATGGAGGATCATTCCGAGGACAACCTCCGAGTATCCCTCACCGAGGCTGCCGTAAACTTCATCGACGATCAGATAAGACAGGCCTGGTCATCCCAGTCCTCCGGTTCTGAATTCGACTTCAGCTGCGCCGTAGCTCCCGATGATGAGGAGGAAGAAAAGAAGGACGCTGCTGCTGAGGAAGAAGACGCCGCTCCTAAGGATCCCGAGCCCCAGTTCGTGTTCGGCTTTGACGATGACGATGAGGAGATTCAGCGTCTCCGCGCAGCCATGCGGCAGAAGAAGACCGAGAGAGAAACTGTAGGCGAGGATCCCAACTTCAAGTATCACGAGAACGATCTTCCCAAGCTTCCGCCTATGGATATCTGATATCGGGGCTGCAAGCATATTCCTGCTGGAATTTCAGCGGTTAAGAAATGAAACAGAAGGGCTCCCTGAGGAGCCTTTTTTATTGGGGATCTCCCCCAGTCATAGCATAACCGCCTGTCGCGCGCGATACGCCAGCAATCATTGATTACCTGAACCGGAATCTTGCAGTCCAACCGGGCATTCAGGAAGCATTCCGGTTAAACCTGAGTTCCTATTCGGAAACGGGCTCATCTGTTTTTTTTGATCACCAGACATCCCTTGCCGTAAAAGGCAATGCCGTACTTTATAATCTCCTGATAACCGCTGGCCCGGTAACGATATTCGTACTTTTTCTTCTCAATCTGGTTAAGAGCTTCCTGGCACATGTTTCTAAAAGCTTTTGGGGTTCCGGTCTTGCATTTCTTAAATTCCAGAATGACAGCCTTGCCTTCAAAGGTTTTGCTGAGAATGATATCTGAAAAACCGTTGCCGGAATCCTCCTGTGATTCCATCTTAATGGTGTTTATCCGGTTGTTTCCTTTTCCGGCGGTTCCGGCGGCGATACCCAGCACGGAGGTCATGAATCTGTGATAGTAAGCTTCAGGGCTGGCGTCCCGGATGCTGATAAAGCTCATTAGCATATCGGTTATGATGTTCTGAACCTGTACGGCATCTCCGGAAAACAGGGCGTTAAGCATTTCCAAAGCACGGCCGGTCCACTCCGGATTTTCCTTGCTGAAAATCCTCCTCGCCTTTTCAAGGAAGATCTGCAAAACCTCTTTGTTCGGGATTTTAATGACGGTGTTATTGACAATATCGCTGTCATCATATGCGGAATTGCCATCAGCGGTCTTTTCGGTTCCGGCAATTTCAGCATCCCTGACCTCGGTGAAATACCCGGTATGAAGCATCAGAGTGGCAAAGGTATCAAAGCCGGTATTGCCGTTTATCTCAGGGTAGGAGGTGAATGTTATGGGGGTAAGGATCTCCGAGCCGCCATGCATGAGGTTTTCTATCATAGCGAGATCCGGGCCGTAAAGCTGCCTCATTGAATCCCCGATGATGTCGCCGGCGCCGGTATTAGCCCGGAAGCCTGCCAGAGGAAAGGCCGCGGGATCGCTCTTTGGATCTGACACCCGGGAGATGAATTCCATAACACTCCCTGGACAAACCATATCATTGCCGGCGAAGTTATAGCCGCCGTACCATTCCATAACGTGCTGAAGGCGGTTTTCCATGCCAAGTGTTTTCAGGAGGGCTGCGGTTTCGTCTTTGGTAAATCCCATGAATTCGGCATAGCTATTATTGGTGATGTTGGTTTCGACATAGTTGTTAAAGCCTGAATAGATGCTCTGAAAGGAGATATGGAGTTTTCCGGTGACAAAGCCGTTCTCCAGGTGGTAATTGGTCTTAAGGGCGGTTTCCAGCATTCCGGCGATTACGTTAAGCATCTTATCGTAATAGCCGTTTTCGGTGGCTGCTTCCAGGGGATCATCGTAACCGTCAGCGATAATGAACGCCCTCCGGTCATACTGGGTGTGCAGCATCTCGCTTAAAAAGAGAAGGGCTGTCTTGGCGATGACAACGGCTGTGCTCATATTGTCGCTGTCCTTAAGATCAAAGGAATCGCTGCAACAAATCTCTGTTCTTCTCCTGAGAACGGCAGCCTCTGAAGGATTCTGCCTGCTGCTGTCGGAAAGAAAGACGAATTTTTTGAAGAGAGCTCCCAATACCCGCATCATAGCCTTCATGGCTTCCGGAAAATCCTTCCCCTGAACGGATTTCAGGGAAATCATGATGACGGGGAACCGGCCCATGTATTTATCGCAGAAGGCTTGGTTCTTAAAGACCGCCAGATCCTTAAAGAGTCTCTCCGGCCGGCTTCTGTCCTCCGGATGCTGATAGTTCATTTCCAGAAAGGATGCCAGCATGTTCATGGAAAGAGTCTTTCCGAATCCCCGGGGCCGCAAAATCTGCAAAACCGCAGCGCGATGCACTAGGTCTTCCAGAAAGGAGGTTTTGTCAACGTAAAGCTTCCTTCTGATGAGATTCTCAAAGTCTTCCGCATCGCCTGCCGCAAAATTCCGGGATGTCAGTGCTTCAGTCATGTTATGTTCCTTAAAGCTGCCGCTTATTTTGAATGATGATCATTTTTGGCATAACAGGCAGAAATGACTTGTAACAACATATCAAACAGAGTCATTTTACCGAATGCCACAGTTATTAGGTGTTCTTTTTTTCTGTTTTATGAAATCTGACACATCAGAAACGGGGATGATTGGAATTCCTTGTTTTAATCGAATCAGACTGGTTCGGGAGAAGGGGATTTCACAGCGGGGAGCAGGGATTTCAGTACCTGGAGATCATGCCGAGGACGATCTCTGAAGTGTTCTGTCCGAAGCTGCCGTTGACTTCATAGACGATCAGACAGGGCCAGATCATCCCGGACATCCGGATTAGAATGGGGCTTCATCTGTACCGCAAGCCCCGCTTTGAGTTAGTCTGTACAGAAATCCGGGCATGATACGGACATCTATGTATGTCATCTGTCAGATCAAATCCAGCATCGACTGTGGTTTAGGTTCCGGCAAATATTCGTGCCCCATTTCAAGATAATCCAGTTTGCTGCTCAACTTCATCTGATCACCCATGATATCATTCGAAATCACATCCTTAAAGTAGTCCATCTGGTTGTTTTCCGCGCATTTATCGTAAAGATCCACGGTTAATTTGACAAACCTGATAAGCTGATCGTTGAGTTCTCTTATCAAATCATCCCGGTAATCGTAGTTAGCAGGCGGGATGCCGCCGTGATATTTGTCCAGCATCTTAGTGATCAGGTGCTGCAAAACTTGAGGATCTTGGTTATTCTTTTTGAGATTGCCCAGAAATTTGGCGATTGTCTTGTCATTAGGCGCCATCGGCAGACCGGTTCTTTCGCGCAGAGCCTCTAAAAATTCCTCCGGTTTCCCAAGCCCGTCGCCCCCCACTCCTCCTTAACGGCGAAATTGGATCTTGGACTGGAGCTATTCTTAGGATCGTTCTTCATAATGATGGTGCCGCCTTGTTCGGCGCTGGTTTTCAGGGCGGTCAGGCACTTATTGACGATGCTCAGATTTTTGGAGGCCTTTTCATTGCCTTTGAACGTATCCATAATATTGGTGAGCTTTTCAGAATATTGATTGTAATCAATTTTCTCAGGCAGTTTCGGCTTCTCCGGAAGTTTTACCTTGCTTAAAATCTGACCTATGCGTCTGGCGGTAAGGGGTTTTCCGGAAACGATATTTCCCTGAGCATCCAGGGCGAAATTCTTAGCCTTGAACACATCTCTCCCCAGCTTCTCCTCCAGTTGGTTCAGCAAAGCGCGATCGAAGGTGATGCGGCCATTATTATTGCGAATCCCGTCAAGATTAAAAGCTTTGCCTAAAGCTTCTAAAAACATGGTACGTGTGGCGTTGTTGGCAGCTTTCTGCTCCCGTGAGCGGAGCAGGAACCCCAGGGCCTTGTAACGCCCGGTGGCATTCACAGCAACTTTTCCGTCATCACCGGTGGCAGCATTGACAATGGTATCATCTTCATAGCAATATTTGAACGTTCCAAAGCTTTTCAGCGTGTCAATATAATCAGTCATACGGCCCCCAAGTTTGCTGTTTCCTGCTCTTCCATGATAACCGCATTTCAGTGAAATAAACCTGAACCGGCTGTCTTTGTTATGAAAACGTTTTAGAGCTTTTAAAAGATGTGATCTTTATTGCATATCCTAAAAATCTTTCATCTCTGAATACGGGGAAACGGAAAACATAAAAAGCCGGGACAATCGCGAATGACTTGCCTGAAACTGGCATCCCTGAGACACGGTTCCTGACAATGATCTTAATTTGCCCGAATTCCGGCTCGGAATTTCTGAGATGTGAACTCTCCGGAGGGCTTAGGATTTCAGTGAGGTTAACTTAAGCAGGGGAAACATCAATATTCCGGGGCGGAACCCGAAGCAAACAAGAGACCGGCAATAGCTTTTCGGGCCGGGATGAACCGGGAGACGGAGATAATGACGGGAAGAGACTGATTGCAGCTGCAGCTCCGGTTCAACCGTAATCCTCAATAAAAAAGACTCCCGGAGGAGCCTTTTGGAGTACCAGCAGGATGCCGGCAAATCTGCTGTAACGGGTCAGTCTACTGCTGGCGGCTTCGCACCACCACCTGCTTCACCTCCCGCCATTCCGGATCCTCGTCGTAGGCCAGACCGAAGGCCCGCACCTGTTCCGCGCCTTCCCGCACCTCTACCTCGGAGGTGTTTTCATAACCGTCATCCAGATTGCCGCTGGAATAGGTCACGATTTCATTGCCCTCAAAGTCTCCCGAGGTGATTTCATTAAGATAGCTCTCGGGGCGGCTGTCCTTGATTACGGTGTATACCGAGAGGAAGCACATGGTACCGCAGCCCCCGGAGGTGGTGAGCACGCCGGGGTAAAACCGGAAGTGGGTTTTGTAATCGTTCCAGCCCAGAAGCTCGGTGCTTTCCTTCACCGAGAACATCTGCTGGTAATCCCCCGTGAGATCCGAAAGCCAAAGCTCCGGAAAGCCGTCCCGGTCAATGTCGGTGAAGTAATAGTAGCGAGGCGTCAGATCTGCATCGTATTCCCGGGCGGAGGCCGGCAGGGAGTTCACAAAGTCCACGTCGCTTTCCAGAACGGTGCTGGCATATTTGTGCTTCATGCCGTCAAAGGTGCAAGTATGCCGGAGGCTCACGCTGAGCTTGGGATTGAATTCCGCCACTTCAATGTTCCGGCCCTGGCGGGGAAGCTCCATGATCTGCCTGAAAACGGCATGAGACAGGGGGACCGCGCAGCCGTTATACTTCGGATCCGGAGTCAGAGTGCCGGTGGCGGGATCATAATCGTAAAAGATCACGATCTGCTTCGTGCCGAAATCGGAAATATTGCGGTCAATGGTAATGCCCAGAAGAGTGTGGCCGTTCTTGCGGCGCCAGATGGTGGCCGCGCCGGTTTCCACGCTGTCCGTGTCCGGATTGTGGAACTGCGCCTCGGCATAGCCGTTTTTGATATCCATGACTCCCTTTTCTTCGTTAAGAAGCCGGTTAAAGACTCCGGTGGGCCAGTGCCGATTGAAAGCAGAAAGGAGTTCCTGAATGGTGGCCTTGTCCTTTTTAACGCCGGCGCTTACAGAAACGTGCGCCCATTCGGCAGCCAGAGTATCAGGAGAAACGTTGTTTCTGGCAGCGGCCAGAGGAGATACAGAAAGGGAAAGAGCAAAAACTGAGGTCAGCAGGGCCGCTTTATGGCCGCCCCTTGAAAAAAATTCTTTGCAAATCAGATTCATATAGTAACAACACTAAAAGCTGTGAAATCGGTTCATCCCCGCGCCCGCGGGGCAGACGAATGCGTAAACAAAATCACGATCAGCATGAGCTTCCTGGGGTTTGCCGCGTCCCGTTTCAGGACAGGGCAAACTCTGCATGAAATAATCTGTCCCGCATATTATAACATTATTTCTGAAATTTCCCGGCCGCCCGGAGACCGCCCGATTCCGGAGAAAACGTTATCTGTTAGACAAGGCGGGAATGGTTACGGTTTCAGAAGAAGGCGAAAATTTTTCAAACAAAAGGGAAAATTGTGAGCCGTGATAGTAAAATATCCGCAAAAACAAGAATCCCCGCCGTTAATCACCAGCCTTCAGCTGTCTGCTGCCGGCTGTCAGCGAGAAGTTCATAAGCGGCCTCTCGCAGTAACCGGAGCATTATGACTGCTTTTTTTCTGAAATACTGGCACTGCTCCCTTCTGGCCATGATCTTCATGGTGCTGGAGGTGTCCGCCGATCTCGCCTTGCCCGGTCTTATGGCCGGCATGGTGGACAATGCCATTCTGGGCGGCCCGGAGCATCTGCCTCCGAATACGGATCTCGTGATCTCCGCTGCGGTGACCATGACGGGGGTCATGGCGGCCGGACTCCTGTGCGGGCTTCTCAGTGCGGTTTTTGCCAATCTCTTCAGCATCAGATCCGCCAATCTCATCAGAAAGGCCCTCTATGCCCGGATCTCCGCTTTCGCCTTCGGGGATTATGAACACTTTTCCGCGGGATCTCTCATCACCAGAACCACCTCGGATAT
>JAEEGL017294904.1_pt1 | contig 16483 bp, 13 predicted proteins | sample 9134231 | NCBI WGS metagenome assembly JAEEGL01 (sample SAMN16246548, study PRJNA631951) | gut metagenome | biome: gut microbiome; feature: rumen; material: fiber-attached | host: Bos | place: Iran: Karaj | collected 2018-10
CGTATAGATGTATTGAAGCTTGGCCGTGAGGCTGCGGCTTCCCTGGGAGTCGGCCAGTCCCGTACCCTGGGAGTCGTTCTGTGCCTGTCTTCCATACTTCTGGCCTTCTGCGTGGCCAACTCGGGCATCATCGGATTCGTGGGACTTATCATCCCTCATATCGTAGGATTCTTCAGGGTCTATAAGGCAAGGCAGAAGCTCCTTATGTGCTTCTTTGTCGGAGCCCTGTTCCTGGTGCTCTGCGACCTGGTGGCCAAGACTGTGGTAGCTCCGGGCGAGATGGCTATCGGAGCGGTGACCAGCCTTATAGGCGCGCCATACTTCCTCTGGCTCCTTATAAGGAGCAGGATGACTGCAAGAAGAAAGGGGATACGCGTATGAGTACTCCTCTTAGCGTAAAGGATATTACCGTTAAGTTCGGATCTCACGTGGCGGTGGATCGGTTCTCCCATACTTTCGAGGAAGGGAAGATACACTGCATAATGGGTCCTAACGGCTGCGGCAAGACTACCCTTATAAGGAAGATGGTCGATATCTTCGCAGGCTCCGGGGAGCTGAGTTATGTCCCTCAGGAGACATACGGCAATGTGGCTCTTCGGGTATATGACGTAGTGGGGCTCGGAAGATATGATAAGAGCCGCTTCTTTACGGGACTTACCTCAGATGATCGTGCCAAGGTGGAAGAAGCCATGGACCTTATGGAGCTGACAGGCCTTGAAGACCGTATATATGACACCTTGAGCGGAGGAGAGAAACAGCGCTGCATGATAGCAAGGGCACTGGCTCAGGATACGCCCTGGACTATCCTTGACGAGCCTTCCTCCAACCTCGACGTGCGTCACACCGTCCTTACCATGAAGACATTAACGAAGCTTCGCGAAGAGAAGGGACGATCCTTCATAGTAGTCCTTCACGATATAAATACTGCCGCATCTTACGCGAACGAATTCGTTCTCATGAAGGAAGGAAAGATGGCAGGAGCAGTATCCTCACTTACGCCGGACCTCCTATCGTCCGTATTCGATTCTTCCTTTGAAGAGCTCCTTACCAGAGACGGGAAGTCTTTTTACTGTCCTTCCTGATAAGGAATATAAGGAGTATAACGAGAGGGAGAGTTACCGCGGTTACCGCGAGTCCCCCTTCGGGACCGAAGGCGCCGCCCGTTACTATATCAAGATGCTGCTTTGTATAAGTTGTCTTTATAAGAGTAGAAGACAGCTCGTTGCCGCTGACCTGAAGTCCGTATAAGTTACCCTGACAGAAGTTCCATGCCGTATGCGCGCCGCAGGTGATCCAGATGCTTCCGCTCCTATAGGAGATAAGAGCGAAGAGGAAAGCAATAAGGAAGAGGTTTATGGAAGCAAGGGGAGTGTAGCCCATGTTCATGCTGTGGAGCACGGAGAAGAGGAATGACGACAGGATAAACGAGAAGATCCTGTTGGTCCTCTCTGCGATACGCGGGAGCATATAGCCCCTGAACATCAGCTCCTCACAGGCTCCCTGGGGGATCCACATAAGGACGGAGATGAGTACGGCGCTCACTATGCTGCGGCTTATTGTAAAGCCCTCGAAAGTAACCTGTCCCGTGATATTCAATATGAGATAGACGCATGTCATAAGGGCCGCGCCCAGAAGGAGTCCTCCCAGATACTTGACGGGAGTGCTCTTCGTGAGCTCGAATCCAAGGGAAGCTATATGCTTCTTGAGCCTGCCCTTCTTAGCCGTGATATGCTCCTTGAAGATGACCCTTACGAGGTAGCTCAGTATCAGGAGGACGTAGCTTATCGACATGCATATTATGAAGAGGGGATCAGACAGGAAGAGTCCTAAGAGGTCAAAGGAGAAGCTGAGGAGCTCGCTCCAGGTATGAACGGTCCTCATGGTGACCACAAGATCCCCGAAGGCTGCCGTAGACGAATACTTGATAAAGACGGGGACCATGGCAAGGGTCTGGAAGATCGAGAGCCTTACAAGAGGGGTGACCGCCTGGTCGATGATGAAGCCGGGAAGCGTCTGTTTCCTTTGCTTTCTGTCCTTGGGTACCTTCTTCCTGTCCTCGTCATAAGAGTTGCTCAAGGTGAACCTCTCGGTGGAGAGGAGCTTAACGGATGCGAAGATGCATCCCGCTACTATGATGAGCGTAAATACCACACAGATAAGAACGTAGACCATATCCCTCGGGCGACATTCCGCGATGATGCTGCCCAGGCCGTAGAAGTGACCGTATACGGGGAATATCCTGTAGATATCCGATGCCTGATCCGCGTTCTGGATGCAGTTCACGCAGATCGTGACCATGATGAAGAACAGCGGAAGGAATGCCGTCTGGGCAGATACTACCGAGTCGCTTATTACCGATATGAGGATAGTAAGGGCCGCGATAAGAAGAGCCAGGCTCAGAAGGAGCGGGATCGCCACGATAAGTCCCGGAAGTCCCGAATACCTGGGGATCATCATGATGAATATGAGCATTATAAGAGACGGGATGAAGGCGGCCATGCTGACGCCTATAAGATCGCCCAGTATTATCTCGAACCTTGATACGGGGGAGAGGAGTATGGCAGCGAAGGTACCGCGTTCCTTCTCGCCCGCGATTATATTTGTTCCCGAGTTCATGGATGCGTAGAGTATCGCGATGAAGAGGATGAGCGGTGCCAGCGATAATGCGGCAAACCTGAATATCCCCGTTGCCGGATCGGTCTCGGGGGATGTGGGCACCCCGCGTGTCGCGACGGTCACGGGCTCGTAAAGGGGAACTGTCCTTCCGGTCTGCTCCTTGAGATATGACTGATAGGGCGTAAGTATAGAGTCCTTTACATAGTTCTTCTTATAGGTGTTTGACAGGTCGTTTGCCCTGTAATAGGTAAGTATCTCCGGCGTATCGCCACCCTGATCCTCGAATATCCTCTCGTCAAAATCCTGCGGGAATACTATGACCATAAAGGAGCCGTGCTCTTCCATGAGATCGCCGAAATAAGTGAAGTCATAGTAGGCGTCGCTCGTAAGATTCAGGTCGTTGGTGTGAGGGGTACCGTTATAGTCAAGGAACGAATCGAATGAATCGGGCTGGTTGACCACGAGGATACTGCCGCTGCCCTCATCCAGCATCTCATAGATGCGCCACGGGAAGACGTAGCTTCCTATGACGAAGAGAAAGGCGACGGACAGGAACAACATGACCGCAAAGGTCATGCCCGATGCCTGTGTCTTCAGTCCTCCGCTGTTCCTGAAGGCTTTATATGCCAGTGTCCTTACAGCTTTATGATTCATGGTGGTTCTCTTTATATATGGTGAAGAATGCGTCTTCGAACCTGTCCTTGCCTGCCAGCTTCATGAGCTCTTCCTGAGTTCCTTCGGCGGCTATCTTACCGTCTACCAGCATGCCGATCCTGTCGCAGAGCTCCTCTGCTACCTGGAAGATATGGGTGGACAGGATTATGGCCCTTCCCTGAGCCTTGAGCTCGAGAAGATAATCGGTGACCTGTTTGGACGTAAGGATATCAAGTCCGTTGGTGGGCTCGTCGAATATTATGACCGGCGGCTCGTGGATAAGGCTTATGGCGATGCTTACCTTCTGCTTCATTCCGGTGGACAGCTCCACTATCTTCTTGTCTGCGAAAGGCGTGATGCCGAATGTCTCAAATGATACATCCTTCTTTATCTTTGCTTCCTCTTCGGGGATCGAGTAGAGGGAAGCGAAGAGATCGTAGAGCTTATCGGGAGTAGATAAGGGATCGAGCTTTATCTCCGTTGTGAGGAATCCGATCTTCTTATGTATCTCCAGCGCATCCTTTACGGAATCCATACCGCATATGCTGATGCTGCCCGAAGAAGGGCGCGACAGAGTCGATATCATCTGCATAAGGGTGGTCTTGCCGGCTCCGTTGGGACCTAAGAGTCCGTATATCTCTCCGGGTGCCACGGTGAAGCTCACGCCCCTGATGATATTCGGAGCGTTCTTTCCGTAGCTCTTTACTACATTATCTACTACTATTGCAGGTGATGTGTTCATGTGTTCTCCACCTTTCCGATAAGATCCCTGAATATAACGAATCCCCCGAAGATATCCACGAAGAGTACCAGCAGTACCATCCACCACTGTACCTGGGATGCGTATATATCCCTTATGAGGCAGATGTTGTTGTGGAACGGTATCAGATATTCAAATGTAAGGGGACGGCTGAACCTGAACAGGGTCAGGAAGAAGTCTATAAGGAACAGGATAAGGGGAAGCTGCAGGTTGATGAGCATATCCTGGAGCTTCTTCAAAGTAAATACGATATATACGGCAGCAGCGGACATGAAGTATACGGCTGCCGTCATGGTGACTGTTATGAGGAGCAGGCTTCCCGGAGTCAGCATCATTCCGAAAGGCAGCAGCGACATGGCATCGTTGCTCCAGTTGAGCCAGGATGTCATGAACATGAGGAAGATGGTGATGAGGGAAGATGCGAGGGACACCAGCATCATCGTCAAGACCTTGCCGGAGATTATCGACCTCTGTGAGATCGGCGTCAGTACCAGCTTGTTGTAAAAGCCCCTGTCCTTCTCCATGGCAAAGAGGTCGCACGCCAGGGAATATACGCAGTAATAGGCAAGGAGCATCACTATGCCGGGAATGACCCTTGCCGCGTTTATATTGGCCGTGGACCTGTTATCCAATATCTTGGTGACTATATTGAACTCGTCCGTGACGAAGGTGTCCTTACCTTCGTCTGCGAAGTCTCCTCCGAGCGTAGTAAGAAGCGAGCTCTTATAAGGATCTACAACGACCTGCCTGAAGCCGCTGACCCTCGGCGCTATCAGGGTGGAGCTCTCGTCGTAGATGATCTCTACGGAAGCGTGGCTGACGGCGCCTATGTAGCCCTGAGAGAGATTATCGTAGTATCTTGTTATCTCATCGTCGAAAGGCAGCTCCCCGTCTTCGAATATGAGCCAGATGGTGCCTCGCTTAAGGCTTCGGGTGAACTTCTCTCCCTGATAATCCTTCTCTAATTCCTCTGTTGATATGAACTCGATATTATATACGGTAGTACCCTTTATCCTGCCGGCGTAGTCCTCGAAGGACTCGGGTGCATTTACCGCGATGACAGGGTACATTCCCAGGGTGCCGGTGGACATATAGTTGATCAGAAGAGGGAAGATATTAAGTGCGATCATCATAAAAGCCGCAGGCAGGAGCAGGACAGCCGCCGTCCTTTGCCAATTAGCGGTAAGTCTCTCTATCTCCCATTTAAATATCTTCCATGTTGATCTCAATTCTCGTATCACCACTACATGATAGACTAATTTCTCCAAATTGGTATCCTCAAAATATAAATATTATTTAAACATTTACTTCATTTAATATCCGCTTGACAAAAAAGGAGTGCTAATTCATAATATTCAAGCGCACGGTGCCATAGCCAAGCGGTAAGGCCAAGGTCTGCAAAACCTTTATTCCCCGGTTCAAATCCGGGTGGCACCTCCAGAAGAAGCAGATGCCCGGTTCGAAGAGCCGGGTATTTCTTTTGCCTTTAAGGTTAGAAGATTATGTTGTAAAATGACGGATATCAACCGATCGGGAGTATATGTAAAGATGAAAGAAGAGATAATAAAGGTATTAGAGCGCTACGACCAGCTCGTAGGATTGATCCTCGACCAGAAGATAGATGAATTCGCAGATAAGATGGACGAGCGTCCTCCCGAGGAAGACGACGTCACATACGAGACATACCTCCAGAGAGTCGCCATGAAGGAGACCGAGGAGCAGAGCCGCCTCATGGAGGAAGAGCCTAACGATATCTTAGGCGATCTTTCCATGAATGACTACTTTAAGCAGCTGCCTTTCGAGGAGCTCAAGGAAGTACTGGAGTACAGCGCATTAGAGCTCGACAGAGGCGTTCCCGACAGCGTTATAGGTGCCGTAGCTAAGTCTGCGGACAAAGCCTCAGTACTTTCTTATGCGAAGAAGACCGTAGAGGATGCAGCGTGGACTGACGAGGAGCTCGGTAACGAAGATGCTCTCTTCGAGATGGAATTTCAGAAGGTAAAGGCATGCTTTAAGGTTCTCTCCGCCATGAACGATTCAAGCCTTCTTGAGGGCGTCTTAGACCGCTTCATGAGCTATGCCAAGATCCCCGACTTCGTAGCAGACACGGTAGCCGAATATATCGAGGCATTCCCCGACGAGTCTGTGCCTCTTCTTATAGACAGATTGAACGATCACAAGGACGAAGGCCTTGAAGGCCCCTGCGAGGACCTTGTCATCATGCTTACAAACATCGGTAAGGAAGATCGTCAGGATGAGATCTACGATGCTTTAAGATCCGCGTTCCGTTTCATGAACAATAAGATCTATGCCGTAATCTGTCTTGCAGACTATGGCGATCCCAGAGCAGTTCCCATGCTCAAGAGCTATATCAACAGGCATCAGACTACGATAGACAGGGATCTCTTCTATGAGATCATGTCCGCTGTCCAGAACTTAGGCGGCGATATCTCGGATATCTCCGATCCCTTCGGTGACTTCCAGAAGAAGCTTAAGAAGTAATGGACGCCAGAGAACCTGCCGTAACAAAGCTTATTGAGAGGCTCGAGGATGCCTCATATTCGGATGTCATCCTCTTAGGACACCAGAATGCGGGCCATATAGGCGTATCCATAGAGAATACCGACGGTACCGAGTCCGACGTCAAGAACCTCCTTGGCAGGCACCCGGCTGTGGTCGGCATAGATACCCTTGCCTTCAGAGGCTACGAGGGCAATATGCTGGACCTGGTAAAGACCGTAAAGCAGCTCCATAAGGAAGGCGTCATAATAACGCTGTCCTCTCATATGCCCAATTTCTCACTGGGCGGGGAGGAGTTCTTCGACTACTCTCCCAATATCCCCGACGGCAACGTAGGGGAGAGGATATTAGAAGGCGGAGATCTTAATCCCAAGTACAGAAGATTCTTAGATGAGATCGCGGAGTTCCTCGCCAAGTGCGTGGATATAAACGGCGAACGCATCCCCATGATCTTCCGTCCCTTCCACGAGTGCAACGGCTCCTGGTTCTGGTGGGGAAAGGATCACTTATCCGACGAGAAGTATATAGAGCTTTACAGGTATACCGTAGACTATCTGACCAACAAGAAGAAGATAAGAAATCTCCTCTTCTCGTATTCACCCAACGGCTTCTTCGAATCAGGGGAGGATTATATGTGCCGCTACCCGGGCGACGACTACATCGATATCCTGGGCATGGACATATACCACGACAAGCCTCAGAAGGGTGACGGCTTCATGGAGAAGCTCATAAGTTCCCTGGAGATCCTCTCAGCATGTGCTCTGGACCACGGCAAGATCTACGCTCTGACGGAGATCGGACTTCGTACGCTGGATCAGATCCCGGGCGGTTTCTACGAAGGTCTTGCACCGAGCGGTAATTTGTTTGATAATTGGTTTACTGAGCTACTTAAGGCTCTCACATCCTCTGAAGCCGGACTTAGAATGGCATATATGCTCTTCTGGGCCAACTTCTCGGATACTCAGTTCTGGATCCCCTACGTAAAGGGTGACTTCAGGCATGAGATGTGCGACGACTTTATCAAGTTCGCCACCAGCGATAAGATAGAGCTCGCTCCACCTGATATGCAGGCTTAACTCAGTTGGTAGAGTGTCACCTTCCCAAGCTGAATGCCGCGGGTTCGAACCCCGTAGCCTGCTCCAACGTTCATAGATCCGCCTCCTGCTGCAGACAAACAAGTCTGCGACTTAACTTGCAGGAGGCGGATCTATTCACTTCGTCGGCTTCGGACACGCAAGTCTTACGACTTAACTTGCACAGAGAAGGACTTATTCGTTCCGCCGGATTCGAACAGACAAGTCTTGCGACTTAACTGGCACGGAATAGGTGTTTTCACTTGAGCAAAGCATGCGGCGTCTCGTAATGTAAAAGATCATTGACCTTTATCTATGTATTTATGTACAATCGTAGGCGAATTTGAGATGAAGATCTCGTGAGGGGATAGGGTTAGGTTATGAAGAAGAGAGTTGTTCTTATATTGTCTATGTGTATGTTGGCTGGCTGCAGTTCGGTAGATACTGTGCCGGATACATCGGTTACGGAAGCTCCTGCTACAACGACAGAAGAAACGATCATTGAAGAGCCTGAAATTCCGTTCGTAGAAGTAGAGGAGAACGTTCCGTCTGAACTCTATATCTCTAATGGTTTTATCGAGATAGAAGGTCAGAATCCCAGATGGTGGGTAGAATATCAGAACTATATCGGTGATGTTCCTCAGGAGACTGTAGATGAGATCTCGCTTTATCTTCTTGAAAATGATTGGGAGGGGAGATTATTCCTTAATGATTTTGACTCTCCTTCTGAAGTCGATCTTTATACTTTGTATCATGGGGCACAAAGAGAAGATGTTTCCGCGGAGGAGATCGCTAATACATCTTTTGATGTGATAATATATCCTCTGGACGAGATAAATGACCACCTCTATCGTATGTTCGGGATGACAAATGATGAATTCGACGACCCTTTACATGTGCAGAATGTTGACGGGCAGGATTGTGTCGTGATCATGGTGTCTGACGATGTCGGGTTCACCAATTATAATTTTGTCGGAGGTTATCTGGAGGACGGAATATATACCATGTATGACGTTGGTTTTTTTGTTCGTTTGGAAGCTGATGATGACGGGGGTTACAGAGTTCTCAGTGCCCATAGGTACGACTATACGAGTATGCAGTCAGGAGAGACGCTCTATGATCCCAATCGTTATTACGATGATCATGATCTTGACGGATACTCTGAGTATGAATTGGAGATGCTCTACTATGAGTATTATGCAAGGCACGGAGTGATCTTCGAAGATCCTGAGGTGCAGTTATATTTTGAATATACGACCTGGTACAACGGTACTATTAGTGAAGATGAATTCGATGAGAGCGAATTTAACAGATACGAAGCATATAATGTTGAGTTTGTGTCCGAGATGCTGGGGTATTAAAGCAGCATAGGACAAATGCGTTGAATTCCTATGCTTAATTAAATGCGAACCTTCACGCATATTATTTGCAGGGTATAAAGAAATCAAAACTACCATCTGAAAATATTGATTTTTATGAATGTGATTGCTAATATCGTGACGGTATTTTTTATGGAGGGGATTATATGTTTAACCAGACACATTTGGTGAATCTATCGTATCAATATGAGAGCAGGATGACAGGTCAGATAGAGGCGCTCGACGGAATTGAGACAGACCTTGGCAGTATTGCGTCGCATTCTTCCACATGTGAGGCTTTGCGAACTGCGTATGACAATCTTGAGAGTGCAGATCTTGCAAGTGATATATCTACTCCCAGGAGTTATATAAGTACCAATATTACCAGGCTGCAAAATTATCGTAGTCAGTTTTGATAGGGGGGATTATGTCTGAATTATTGATCTCGGAAGAGGAATTCTTTGAAAAGAGTAATGCATGTAAGGATGCGATAACGGAGTTGTCTCGCTTGCTTTGCAGAAATGGTTCGTTTGGTATAAACAATAATTTATCTGAGGCAGTTGATACATTTGAACGTTCTTATGGCCTTATCTATAACGCTATCAGAAAAGCTTGCAGACTGATGATCATAGATTGGAATGTAATAGAAATATGTGTTACGAATCTTACGTTATTTGATGGATATCTTTCAGCAGCTATATCCGGAGATAATGCTTTAACATATTATTCCTATGGTTGTGACAGTTTGTGGAATACTCTTCATGCATACGATGTTGAACTGGAAGGATCCGATATCAACGAGAATACATTGCCGACATATAGGTCTTCTGATACATGGACAGTAATGTATTATACGATTCATCGTTTAGATGAGATGAGAACTCAATTTGAAGGTTTCTCGGATGCGTGCGATAGTTATCGGCTATTAATCGATGATTATTCTTCCTCTGGTTGTGTAGAAGGAAATATGGGCGATGCGATTAAACAATATCTTCTTAATGTACATAGTCGTTTGATCGATTATATAAGTTCTGTTGCTCAGGAATTTGTTAATGCTCTGGCTCAATACTGTGATTCGTATTTTGCTGAATTTCCGGAAACCGGCTACTATCTTAACAGGAATGAATTACAGGGGGATCTATCCGGATTGAGCGATATTGCCGGAAGATACTCAGTTGTCATTGGTGATGCTATAAGCGTGATCTCAACTGCAAGAAGCACACTTAATCCTGTCGGAGTATCAGTTCCGTATGCTCCTACTTCGATCCCATATTATTATTCCGGGTTTTTTGCGTCTCGAATTGCTGAATCGAGTCGAGTTATTAGTTCTGTTATTGAAACTGTTGACGGGCTTGAGGAGAGAGGAAGAATATTGGCTGATGATTCGGAGACGTATATCAGCGGTCTCAGAGCATCTTTGGAATACATTACGCCAATGGGAGGCTATAGGGTGTTGCATTATCATTCCCCCAATGCTACTGACATACTGGATGTTCCTAATGTTGTTGATGTTACCGAGATCGAAGCAGACGAGCCACTGTATAACAATGAGGCAGAGTATCTTATCCTTCAGATACAAGAGGCAACTCCCGAGACGCTGTCGTCAGAGATAGATTCCGCTAGAAGGTATCTATTGACACAATTGCCCGAAGGTACTGAGTTGTCTGATGAAACTATTATGCAATGGATCGATTACTATAATCATCTTATCGCTGAAGGATATAATCCGGACGAGGCGCAGCTTCGATCTATAGTCGCTTTGGAGTGTGATATAAACTTATTGCTGTCTGGAGATTACGAAGAGCTCGATGTGGCCGTTGAGAGACATCCTGATCTTGTAAGAGGCGAGATGGTCTATTTTGTACGAAGAGTAGCGGATGAGGATAACTGGGGTTATGAGCGTGATGCATGGGGTACTGGCGGTAAGGATGATGTTCCGGATCTTGATGCTCTTGGTGAAATCGACTGTTCCCATCTAGTGCTTCGTGCGTGTCAATACGCAGGGGTGGATATTACATACTGTAGTAGTACTAGAGATATGCTCAATCTTCAAGATCAAGGGTTCACCGCTTATGCCTGTTCAGATGGATATACCAATGGTGGTCAGTACGAATTGATCAGTATTCCTGATGATCTTCAACCTGGTGATATATTATTGAATGAAGGTAGTCATGCTGCGATGTATGTTGGGGATGGTCAGATCGTTGAAGCTCTTCATGATGAGCGTGGTTCCGGATATTATCGCGGCGGAGAATTGGGGGATACCGGAATGGAGGTATCTGGCGCAGAGGAAGTAGTTTGTCGAGACTATCGCGATTACAGTAGTGGTGGGTGGCATTATGTATTAAGATATACAGGGTGATTAGTTATGATGAAAAACTCAAGACGATTCAAGTGGATATATGTATTGTCGGCTTTGTGTATACTGACAGGATGTACGGGTGAGGTTCCCGCTCCTTCTGAATCTTCAACGCCGTATGTGACGCCTCCGACCAGCGAGACATCAGCCGATACATCCGTTACTACCGAAGAGACTGCTCTTCAACTTCCTGCTGCTACGTATACCGATGATCTTCCGATCATACATATTGAGCGTAATGATCCGGAGAAGCTTGAAGAGACTATTACCGTTGAAGGTGACGGATTCGATGCTCTTCGTGATACTATCGACGAGATACAGGAAGCTAATCTTGAGCAGTATCACGTGCTGCTTGATCCGGATCCTGAGTGGAGCGGTTCCAACAGATATTACCCTGAGCGTATAGACAGTGAGCTTGTCAGCTTCTACTACATGTCTCATTACACATTCTCCGGCGCAACATACGAAGGCTATACCATAAGCTGTGACGGAGATATCGTATTCTTCGAGGATCTTATCATCCCCGGACAGATGCAGGCTTTTACTGAAGCCGCTGAAGACTTTATAGATGATGAATACAGGTGGTCACTGGATGGACAGTTCTACACCTCTTTGGATATAGATGATGTATATGCACAATTCGAGGATCTGGATAATTCCGGATGGTTCCTTGATGCATCCAGCATAGTCTTTATCTATCGATATCATCTGGGAGATTCACAGAAGGACAGAGCATGCGCGATACACCTTCCGTATGACGAATTCTCTGAATATATCAATCCGAGATTTCTGCCCGGAGATCAGGCGATGATAGGTACATACAGCTACTTCGATCTCTACTATTCGGAAGATTATATGATGGAGACGATACCGGATTCACATGACGGTCTGCGAGACTACATCGTTGATCGTGATCTTACACGCCTGTTTGTAAATAATCACAGTTATAACTTTGATAATTCATATCTTAGCGAAAGGGGAGTCTGCACGTATATGCGTGACGCAGACGGTAATTCATATCTTGTTATCGTACAGGGTCCTACTTATGAACCTGTCGAAGGAATGGAATACGTTAAGATATTCGATATTACAAGTGGTGAGCTCGAGCTTGTCTATTCTTCAGATGAGGGCTATGAGAGGCGCTATTATTCTGATATCGATGAAGTCCTGGCGCTTATAGAACAGGAGTGAACGGGTTTCTTCGGAATTAATTTGATTTTTTCAAAAAACCGTATTGACAAATGGTGCATACCAAAATATAATTACTTTCGTCGCTTGACGAAGCGCGGGATTAACTCAGTGGTAGAGTGTCACCTTGCCAAGGTGAAAGTCGCGAGTTCGAATCTCGTATCCCGCTCCAGATTATAAGACCTGAGCATCTTGCTCAGGTCTTTTTTTGTCTGTATAATCTCTGGTGTTGCAACAAGTGTTGCATAACGGAATGAGGAGGAATGAATATGAAATACGATGAAAACGACAACCTGCTCTATTTCAGCACAGAGCAGTCAACATCCTACGAAGAGAAGAGGCTCGTTATAGACCATATGGCGAGGACTTCCATGGATATCCTGGGATCTGCCTTCAAGGAGGGCGGAGTCTTCAGGGGAGGAGCCTCGGGTGAGGACAGGCCGAAGAATACTACCGGTCCCATAGCTGCCGTCGGAGCGATAATAATCTTCTTAGGTGTCATCGGAGGCGTGATGACAGGTTCCTTCGTTACTGCCGCAGTGGCAGCGGGTATCGGACTTCTTATCCTGTCGATAGCAAGCTTTCTCGGTAATAACAATGCTTCCGCGAATAAGTATTCACAGCTTCAGGATAGCGGTAAGCTCCTGACAGGCAAGGCGGGCGGCGTAGCGCTCCTTGCTTTCGCACTTGCATGTCTTATCCCCGCAGGCCTTTATGTTGCCATGGATCTGGAGTCCACGCAGGCATTGGTCCTCGGTATCGGCTGCTTTCTCCTGGCTACGGTGATCACGAATATAACAAATATCATCTCCGGTAACGGCAAGGCTAAGAATGTATATACCGGAACAGTTACTGCCAGATGCATCGGTTATCTCAAGAAGACACGTACGTCAAGCAGCAACAGCAGGCACGGACACCACAGGAACAGGGTCTATATAGTAGGAACTCCTATATTCGAGTTCGACTATATGGGTATCCTCCATAAGGCTTTCCTTAACGAGTATTCCCAGGGAAGGCTCAAGCCCTCCTATTCGGAGCAGGTGGAGCTCAATATCAACCCCGAGGACCCGGATGACATCCTCTATATGCCTTTCCTTAAGAAGAGGAACGTCACACTGGTCATTACAGGCATAATATGTTTTATATTTGCAGTCCTTTGCTTCTGGGGCCTGACAATTATCTGATATTGACTCTGATTTGTAATGATTATAAAATAAGACCATAAGACGAAAGGAGAATATCCATATGGCAGAAGTAATTATCAATGCAGATAACTTTGAGTCTGAGGTCCTTAATTCAGATATTCCCGTACTTGTTGATTTCTGGGCAGAGTGGTGCGGACCCTGCAAGATGTTAGGCCCCGTAATTTCACAGCTTGCCGAGCAGTACGAAGGTAAGATAAAGGTAGCGAAGGTAAATGTAGACAGCAACGAAGAGCTTGCCATGAAGTACGGTATCGATTCGATCCCCGCAGTCAAGCTCTTTGCAGGCGGTGAGGTAAAGGATGAGAGCGTAGGCTTTAAGCCCCTTCCCGCACTTAAGCAGTGGATCGACGCTAATATCTGATATCTGGACGAGAAAGATCATAAGAGGATACCGCGAGTCCGATGGGCCCGCGGTATTAATTTGCCTTGAATGTCTCTTTAAGTGTCTCTGTTTTTTCAAAATGACAGACGATAATGTCGGAAATCGGGCCAAATCCTCTCTGATCGTCGCTGAATACTAAAATGTATCGGCATTTGTGGCGACATGACCTCAGTTCTTGAAGGCAGGGATCATAAGTTCGCCCTGGGAAGAGGAGTCCTGTACGAAGGCGTTGACCTGACCTTTGTCCATAAGATAGTCGGAGGCGGAGTCATAGTGACCTGAAGGGACTGTGCGTCTTAAGTATTCGGGAGCTCCTTCAGGGAGCGTCGGCATGGGAGTGTACTGGCTCATAAGACTTATATAGATGTCGTTGCCGAATTCGCCTGTTAGGAAGTCTAAGATCTTCTTAGTGTCAAAGAGCTTTCCGGGGAGCATAAGGTGGCGCACGATCATGCCCTTCCTCATAAGTCCAGTATCAGGATCAATGTCGACAGGTCCTGTCTGGCGGAACATCTCACGAAGGGCGCCTATTGCCCTGTCGGCATAGTCGGGAGCGCGAAGTATCTGCCCCGCGAGCTTAGGGTCCCATACTTTGAAGTCGGGCATATAGATATCGACCAAGCCGTCGAAGAGCTTCAGGGTAGATACTTCTTCGTAGCCTCCGGTGTTGACGGCGACGGGGATAGTAAGGCCGTTGCATTTCGCTGTTCTTATGGAGTCTGCTACTGTCGGCGCGAAGTGCATGGGAGTTACGAGATTTATGTTGTAGGCGCCCTTGTCCTGAAGCTCGAGGTATATGTCGGCGAGGCGGTCACTGTCTGCTTCCTCGCCCTTGCCGGTGGGGCCGCCCGAGATCTTGCTGTTCTGGCAGAAGATGCATTTCAGGGTGCATCCTTCGAAGAAGACAGTGCCGGAGCCTCTCGTATCTTCGGTACCGAGATGTCCTGATATCGGCGGTTCCTCGCCGTGGTGCAGCATATAAAGGTTAACGACGGGAAGAGCTCCCATGGAGCAAAAGCCCGTCTTCTCGTATCTGTTGATGCCGCACTTCCTCGGGCAGAGGGCGCAGTTCTTGTACTCTTCGTAATGTGCCATATAAAGATTATACGCAACTTATATAAAATTCGGGTGCTCTGACGCTTCCAATTCTATGCGAAATATATTTAAAGAAAATAATTGGCATAAATAGCTCAAATGTTAAAATCTTTAATGGAAAACTCCTGCAGGAGGGGCACCTTATGTTTAACGGTCTACACGAAGAATGCGGTGTATTCGGCATCTATACAAGAGAAGAGACGGATATCTCGTCTCTAATGTATTACGGTCTGTTCGCGTTGCAGCACAGAGGTCAGGAAAGCTGCGGTATTGCAGTCAACGATGACGGTACCATAAGGTGCACCAAGGCAATGGGCCTGGTAAGCGAAGTCTTTACTCCCGATAAGCTCGCGGAGCTTAAGGGTTCCATAGCATTAGGACATGTCAGATATTCCACGACGGGTGCCAGCACTCCCGAGAATGCACAGCCCTTCGTTACCCAGTATGTAAAAGGTACATTATCCATAGCACATAACGGCAATCTCACGAACTGCATCTCCTTGAAGAAGAAGCTTCAGGCAGAGGGTGCGATGTTCAGGACGGATGTTGATTCCGAGGTCATCGCATATATGCTCGCGAAGAAAAGATCCGAGACTCCTTCCGTAGAGGAAGCAGTTCAGGAGGTCATGAAGGAGATCGAGGGAGGTTATGCCCTCCTCGTCATGAGCCCGAGAAAGCTCATTGCAGCCCGTGACCCCCACGGCTTAAAGCCCCTGGTCATGGGCACTATCGGCAGCAATATCGTATTTGCTTCCGAGACCTGCGCCCTGGATGCGGTAGGCGCTGAATTTGTAAGGGACGTTTTGCCGGGTGAGATCGTCATAGTAGATGGAGACGGAATAAGGAGTGTTCAGACTACGGCAAGGCGTGAAGCCAAGTGCGTATTCGAATATATCTATTTTGCCCGCGCCGACAGCGTCATGGACGGCATATCCGTATATGATGCAAGGATCAGGGCAGGAAGGCTCCTTGCCTCCCAGCATCCCGTGGATGCCGATATCGTCATCGGAGTTCCCGAGTCGGGTCTCGCTGCCGCTCTCGGATATTCGCTGGAGTCGGGGATCCCTTATGTAAAGGGATTCGTAAAGAATAACTATGTGGGTAGGACTTTCATAAAGCCTTCACAGCAGCTTCGTAAGCAGGCAGTAAGGATAAAGCTCAACCCCATCCCCTCCGCCGTAAAGGGCAAGAGGGTAATAATGATCGACGATTCGATCGTAAGAGGTACGACGATCGCCAACATAGTAAAGATGCTCCGCAAGGCAGGAGCTAC
>JAEEGL017325155.1_pt1 | contig 16482 bp, 12 predicted proteins | sample 9134231 | NCBI WGS metagenome assembly JAEEGL01 (sample SAMN16246548, study PRJNA631951) | gut metagenome | biome: gut microbiome; feature: rumen; material: fiber-attached | host: Bos | place: Iran: Karaj | collected 2018-10
GACTTGAACCAAGGACCCTCTGATTAACAGTCAGATGCTCTAACCGACTGAGCTAAGGAAGAATTTTGTTTTATTTTCTTAAATGCGGTGCAAAATTAATAGGATATTTTGAAATATGCAATATCTTTGCAAAAAAAATCTTTATATGGATAAAATTTTAGGAATTGGCAATGCATTGACCGATGTTTCTGTAATCCTAAGAAGCGACGAAATACTGAAAGAGTTGGACCTGCCTAAGGGCGGAATGGTACATATAAATGATGAATTGTTTGAGAGAATACAACAGATGATAGAACAACATAATGTCACCATCACTCCTGGAGGTTCCATAGCTAACTCATGCAGGGCAATGGGACACCTCGGTGTCCCTGTAGGTTTTATTGGCAAAGTTGGACTCGACAAAGTTGGCCAAAACTATGCTAAGAGTTTAACAGATGTTGGTGTAGAAAATATGATGGTAGTGTCACCAGTCTTAAGTTCAGGCGTGTGTACTTCATTTATTTCACAAGGAGGAGAGCGCACCTTTGCCGATCATATGGGAGCTTCAATCGACCTGAGAGCTGAAGACCTAAAGCCAGAAATGTTCAATGGGTACCAATACCTTTACCTTGAAGGCTATCTAGTACAAAACCATGCATTAATAGAACAAGGAGCAAAGATGGCCAAAGAAGCAGGTATGAAGGTGGCTATGGATATGGCAAGCTATAACATCATACTTGAAGACCACGACTTCTGCACATATTTAGTAGATAAATATATCGATTATATATTTGCAAATGAAGAAGAGGCAAAAGCTTTTACTGGTCATGAACCTTACGAAGCTGCCAAGATGTTGACACAATATTGTGATATTGCCATTGTTAAAATCGGAGTAAAGGGTTCTTTAGTTGCAACAAAACAAGAAGTGATTCAAGAGCCAGCATTGCCTGCCCAATGCGCAGACACTACTGGTGCAGGTGATTACTATGCAGCTGGATTCCTTTATGGCTTGTCAAACAACTATACGCTACGTCAGTGCGCTAAAATTGGCTCTATAGTAGGAGCAGAAGCAGTGAAAGTTATAGGCACAGAACTTCCACAAGAAAAATGGACTGAAATCAAACATAAAATTGCTAAAATATGAAAAGACTGAAAAATTGGCATGCAGCAGCTCTACTGGCATTAACAATAAGCGTTATTGCTATCTGGGGCTTTGAAAAAGGTGAAAACCATGATTTCCAAATTGCCAAGAATCTGGATATATTCAATTCTATTGTCAAAGAACTTGACATGTTCTATGTCGATACCTTGAATGCCGACAAAACCATCCGAGAAGGCATTGATAACATGCTTTATTCACTTGATCCATATACTGTGTATTATCCTGAAGACAATCGAGACGAATTGGAACAGATGCTTCGAAATAAATATGGTGGTATCGGTTCTATCATCACATGGAACGAGCAATTGAAACGCTCTGTCATTTCCGAACCATACGAAGGGATGCCAGCAGCTGAAGTGGGCCTTAAAGTAGGTGATGTCCTTATGGAAATAGACGGGGAAGATCTGTTTGGTAAAGACAACCAAAAAGTAAGTGAGATGCTTCGTGGAGATGCTGGCACCTCATTTACATTAAAAGTACAACGTCCTGGAGAAAAGGACCTTCTGACTTTCAATATTGTAAGGAAATATATAGAACTTCCATTAATTCCTTATTATGCCAAATTAGAAGATGGAATCGGCTATATCAACCTCAGCACGTTTTCAGGCAACCCGTCAAAGGAATTCAAGCGCGTTTTCCAAGAGTTGAAAGCACAAGGCATTAACTCATTGGTAATAGACTTGCGCGGCAATGGTGGAGGACTGCTTGACGAAGCCATCGAAATAGCCAATTTCTTTGTACCCAAAGGGCAGACACTGGTAACAACACGAGGCAAAACACGCCAAGCCAGTGAAACCTACAAGACACTTAGAGATCCCATAGATCTTGACATTCCTATTGCCGTATTAGTCAATAGTGGGACGGCATCTTCGTCAGAAATATTAGCTGGTTCTCTGCAAGACCTTGATCGAGCTGTAATCATAGGCACACGCACCTATGGCAAGGGATTGGTTCAGACTACTCGCCCACTACCATACGGAGGCACCATCAAACTCACTACTTCAAAGTACTATATCCCAAGTGGACGATGTGTACAAGCTATTGACTATTCTCATCGAAACGTGGATGGAAGTGTTGGTCGTATCCCTGATAGCCTTACGACTGTATTCCATACAGCTGCGGGTCGTGAAGTTCGTGATGGTGGTGGAGTAAACCCAGATATTGTAGTGGAACAAAAAGAAACTCCCAACATTATCTATTACTTGTCACGTGACAACCTAATATTTGACTACGCCACCGACTATTGCATCAAGCATAAAAAAGTGGCATCTGCACAAGAATTTGTCCTTACCAACAACGATTATGAAGAGTTTAAGGAGAAAGTGAAAGCTGCTGACTTCAAGTACGACCAGCAAAGTGAAAAATTACTAAAAGACCTCAAGACAATGGCCGAATTTGAAGGCTACAAACAAGATGCTGAGGTTGAATTTGAAGCACTGGAGAAAAAACTCCAGCATAATCTAGATCACGATCTTGACTTCTTTGCAAATGATATCAAACCTTTGATCTCCGAAGAAATCATGAAACGATTCTACTACCAAAAAGGTGGTATCATCGAGCATCTGAAAGATGACCCTGATTTGGCAAAGGCAAAAGAAATCTTAACAGATAATACTAAATATAAGGAGATACTAACACCTCTTCGCCCAACAGAGTAGCAGAAGTAGAAGCCGTTATCCTAACTTTTACCAAATCACCCACATGATGGTTCCCTCGGTCGAATACCACGACACGATTCTGTTCCGTGCGTCCGAAAAGCTGATTACGTGAGCGTTTAGATACGCCCTCCACCAAAACTTCGTACTCCTTGCCTACGGCCTTAGCATTAGCCTCAGCAGACAATCTATTTTGTAAAGCTATGATTTCATTCAACCGCCGTATTTTTACCTCCTCAGGAATGTTATCCTCCAAATGTCGAGAAGCGTAAGTGCCTTCTCTCTCTGAATATTTAAACATAAAAGCGGCATCGTAGGCGCACTCTTCCATCAATGACAAAGATAACTGATGATCCTCCTCCGTCTCTGAATGAAATCCACAGAAGATGTCGGTTGAGAGTCCGCAATCAGGAATGATGGTACGGATAGCAGCCACACGCTCCATATACCACTTGCGATCATAGTGACGATTCATCAGTTTCAATATTCGGTCACTACCACTTTGCACAGGCAGATGGATATGCTTGCAAACATTAGGCACTTCGGCAATGACATGCAAGGTTTCATCACTCATGTCTTTAGGATGTGAAGTAGTGAAACGTACACGCATGTTGGGGAATGACTCACCTACTAACCTAAGTAACATGGGGAATGTCACAATACCGTCAGCACCTTCAAATCGATAAGAATTGACATTCTGTCCCAGCAATGTTACTTCCTTATAGCCTTTCAACTGCAAATCAGCTACTTCTTTTAAGATACTCTCCACGTCACGGCTACGTTCACGTCCACGGGTATAAGGTACGATACAATAGGTACAGAAGTTATTGCATCCACGCATAATGGATACGAAGCCAGAGATATGATTGCCACAAATGCGCGAAGGAATAATGTCGTGATAAGTCTCAGTAGTTGACAGTTCCACATTGATAGCTTTATGACCAGCTTCCACCAAAGCGATTAAGTCAGGTAAACTCAGATAAGCATCTGGTCCAACCACCAAATCAGTATGATGGTTGTCAATCAAGTCTTCTTTCACATGCTCTGCCATACATCCCATTACACCAATAATGAGCGAGTGATGTTTCCTCATGGCATGCAATGCTTCCAGACGATTATAGATTTTCTGCTCGGCATTATCGCGCACCGAACAAGTATTTAGAAACACGGCATCAGCTTCATCAAGTTGTTCTGTCACCTCATAACCAGCCATCTTCATGATAGAAGCAATCACCTCGCTATCTGCCACGTTCATCTGACAACCATAAGTTTCGATGAAGAGTTTCTTAGTTCCTGTAGTAGCAGATTTAAAGTCTGCCCCAGTCTTTTCCTTCATAATAAGTTCGCTTTTATTTTGGGTGCAAAGTTAGTTTATTTAAATCATATATGCAAGCAACTTTCATTTCGTAATAAAAAGTGTATCAATTACACGAAAAAAGCGTTTTTTATTAAAAAACTTTAATTGATTGAATAAAACCATTACTAACTCTTGCACAGTTCTGAAAAAAAATAGATATTTGCACACATCAAAAAAAAAAATTAGATTTTTTCATAGTTAAGGTTTAGGTTAAAAAGGAAGAGGGGGAGTTGTGAAACTGCCCTTTTTTCATGCCCGTATGTTTTGGGGACGCGCCCCAACTAAGCCCAAAAAAGCAAGCTTATTTGCTTTTGTCTTCGGCTTGCACTATCTTTAGTTAAGATAGGCTTCACCTCAATATAAAAAATAAATAAATTTATTTTGTTCTGTTTTCGGTTTGCACTATCTTTGCAAAAAAATATAAGTAGGGCTCATATCATGGACGGACTTATTGAATTTGTACTCTTTGTAGGGTTTATAGGCTTTTGCATTTTCATCGACAAGTTGAATGGTGCAGTAAAGAAAGTCCAAAATGAAGCACCCTCTAAACCTGTGGTGGTTAACATACCATTACCCCAGCAGAAGTCCCATCAGCCGTCACACCAGAAAAACGCTGCCAAAAAGATACAGAAAGTCAATAACGGTCTTAGTTCTTTTCAGCAGTCAAAGGATATGAGCCAACGTATGGAATTCCAAAACGAAGGAATTAGAAGTACAGAAAGTACCATTCAACTTATAGAACCTCAGCAGCATTCCGAATATGAAATGAATACAGCTGAAGATATCAGAAAGGCAATTGTTTGGTCAGAGGTATTGAAAAGAAAATATTAAATAACAAAGATTTATGGCATTAAAGTACATTTCAGCCCTTGAGGCAGCTTCGCTCATCAAGAATGGCGATCAAATCGGTCTTAGCGGTTTTACACCAGCTGGTGCAGCTAAGGCAACAACGAAGGAACTGGCAAAGTTGGCCGTAGCAGAACATGAAGCAGGCCGTCCTTTCCAAGTAAGTGTATTTACAGGCGCATCTACAGGACAGAGCACTGATGGTGATTTAGCTTTAGCGCAGGCACTGAAATTCCGTGCTCCCTACACCACTAACCCAGATTTTCGTAAGCATGTCAATATGAATGAAATTGCTTACAACGACCTTCACCTAAGCCACATGGCACAGGAGCTACGTTACGGCTTCTACGGCAAGCTGAACTGGGGTATCTTGGAAGTGTGCGACATTGAGGAGAAAGACGGAAAGGTTCGCGCTTATCTGACCGCAGCTGGTGGCATCAGCCCTACCGTAGCCATGTTGGCAGAGCACATTATCTTGGAGTTGAATGCATTCCACTCAAAGGGCGCTAAGCTGTTGCACGATGTATACCAGCCACTTGACCCACCTTATCGCAAACCTATTCCAATCGAGCATGTAAGTGACCGCATCGGTACTCCATACGTGGAGATTGACCCAGCGAAGGTAGTAGGTGTAGTTGAGTGCAACATTCCTGACGAGGCACGCGGTTTCAAGGGTGAAGACCCAATCACTACTCAGATTGGCCACAATACTGCTGAGTTCCTAGTAAACGACATGAAGCGTGGTATCATCCCAAGCACCTTCCTGCCATTGCAGAGTGGTGTAGGTACTACTGCTAATGCTATCCTGGGTGCACTGGGCAAGGATAAGAACGTGCCTGACTTCAACATCTACACTGAGGTATTACAGGATTCTGTGGTAGCTATGATGCTGGAAGGTCGTGTAAAGGATGCTTCTGCATGCTCACTGACCGTTACCAACGACTGCCTGATGCAGGTATATGACAATATTGATTACTTCAAGGATCATCTGACTTTGCGTCAGAGCGAAATCTCCAATTCTCCTGAGGTAATTCGTCGCTTAGGCGTCATTGCCATCAATACAGCTATTGAAGTTGACATTTATGGCAATGCTAACTCTACTCAAGTAAGTGGTACTAAGATGATGAATGGTATTGGTGGTTCAGGCGACTTTGAGCGCAACGCTTACATCAGTATTTTCACTTGTCCATCTACTGCAAAGGGTGGTATGATTAGTTCTATCGTACCTTTCGTGAGCCATCAGGATCACTCAGAGCATGATGTGAATGTGATTGTAACTGAGCAAGGTGTAGCCGACCTGCGTGGCAAATCTCCATTGGAGCGTGCAAAGTGCATCATCGAGAATTGTGCACATCCTGACTACAAGCAACTGTTATGGGACTACCTCAAGATTGCCAAGGGTGGTCAGACTCACCACTACCTGCCAGCAGCCTTTGCATTCCACGATACATTGGCTCGCAAGGGTGACATGCACTTGACAGACTTTGCTGAATACATGAAATAAGGATACACGCCTTATTGATAATAAGAACACCGCAAAGCGAAAAAACTTTGCGGTGTTCTTTATATAGCAGAAAGAGTTAATCATTCACCAACAACTCACAGATGGCATCTTGCAGAGCACGTGCCTCACTGGCCTTCAACTGGTTTTGGCACATGATGGCAAAAGCAAGGTAGCATTTTGAGTTGGTTTCCAAGTAGCCAGCCAAGGTATTGATGCCCGTATAAGAGCCCGTCTTTGCATGAACACGCTGATAAGCAGGAGTTCCTCTGCGCATACGGTTCTTCAAGGTACCATCCACCCCTGATACAGGTAAAGAACGGAACAGATGGGGGAAAATGTTATCGTGGTTGTAAGCATATCGTAAGAAAGCCACCAGCAAGTCGGGTGTCACATAATCGTACATCGAAAGACCACAACCATCAGCAAAGCGATAGTCATCAGGGTTCAAACCCATTGCCCTAACAAACGCTTGCACTGCCGCCAAACCCTCTTCTGCTGAGACATGTCTTTTCCCAGAAACCTGTACGCCCAAACGAGTTAACATCGCCTCGGCATCGAGGTTGTCGCTCTCCTTTAGCATTTGTTTCAGCACTTTTTGCACAGGTGTTTCATACACAGCCGCCAAATGACATGAGTCGTTTTGTTGCAATTCGGCAAAACCATACCAAGGTTGCATCAAAGTGAATTTCATGCCCAAACGTTCCAGAAAAGTGTGCATAAAGAAGTCTTGTGACGAATGGACATTAATCTCCTCCACCCGCCGAGCAGCAACATTGCCACTGACAGTAATATCATTGGCATTGTTTATCCAGTCACGCATTACTGTAAATTTGCCAGCTGAAGCCGTTTTGGTCTTGGTTTCATTAATAATATTGAAATAAGTGGAGTTAGGTTTCACTTCCAAAATAGCAGGTTCACCAACAGTAGTAGGGATAGCCGTCACCTTGACAAAGCCCTTATTAAGCATCAAAGGCGAAAGATAAGGCTGAAAACTTTCTGGATTGTCATCCCACATCCACCCACTTCCCCAATAGAGTGAGTCACGCATCGACACATCACCATAGACCTGTCCAGCTATCACATGGAATGGTAGTGCCGACGTCAAATCCACCAAAGTATCTAGGGCGGTTTCCATCAGTTCAGGATCCATGCCCCCTATCACATACAAGTCGCCTTGTAAGGTATCATTGGCTATCTCCCCATTATACCACACCTCAGTGCGGAAGGGCTCTTGAGCTCTGGGTTGGTTCAAAGAAGTGATAGCAGTAATGAGTTTTTGTGTAGAAGCAGGACGACAAAGCCTATCAGCCTGATAGGTATACAGAGGTTGGTTCTCATTTAGGTCGAATACCGACACACCCACCATTCCACCTTTAGGCATCTTAGCCTGAATCAATGAATCAAGACGATAGGTAAGCGTGTTGACATTCCTCTTTTGAGCGATTGCCAAGAGAGGAAATGCTAACAATAATATGAGTATTAACTTTTTCAATTACCAAATCTTTACTCGTTTGTCTTCTGGACGCCACATTTTGTCACCTTCCTTTACGTCGAATGCCTCATAGAATTCAACAGTATTGGACAAAGGCCCTAATACACGCCACTTAGCAGGTGCATGCTCGTCACTCTTCACACGGGTAGCCAAAGCCTCAGGACGAAACTGCATCATCCAAGCTTGTGCATGGCCTAAGAAATAACGCTGAGCAGGTGTAAAACCACCAATGATAACATTGTTCTTATACTGGTCAGTCTTCTTGAATGCCTCGAAGCCCATTATCAAACCACCAAGATCGGCAATGTTCTCACCTTGAGTATTCTCACCATTAATGTGCAAGCCATCCACCACTTCATAGTCATCAAACTGTTCAACAATCATCTTGGTCTTAGCCTCGAACTTAGCTTTATCCTCTTCCGTCCACCAGTTGGTAAGATTACCTTCTGCATCGTAATTGCAACCAGTATCATCAAATCCATGCGTCACCTCATGGCCAAACGTGCTGCCACCGATGATGGCATACAAGATAGCATCATCAGGCATACGACCATCGAAGCCTGGCACAATGATGTTACAGCCAGGGATGCAGATCTCATTGTTTGATGGACTATAGTAAGCGTTGTAAGTCTGTGGTTGCATGTGCCACTCTTCTCGATCTACTGGCTGACCATAGCGGCTAATCATACGTTTGAAGTTCCATCCTGCATAGTTCATCATATTACGAACGTAGGAATCACGGGTGATTCCCAACTCGCTCATATCTTTCCACTTGTCAGGATAAGCCAACTTCATATTCACAGCAGCCAATTTCTTCAGCGCTTTCTCTTTAGTTGGTTCACTCATCCAGTCGAGATTCTTGATATGGTTCTCAAACTCCACCTTGATAGCATTTCCAATCTCCACAAACTTCTCCTTGGTACCCTTAGGCAAATATTCGGCAACATATACCTGACCTACCAAATCACCCAACACACGGTTAGTTACATCCACTACACGCTTCCAACGAGGACGAGGTTCCTGTACGCCACGCAAGGTCTTGGAGTAGAAATTAAAGTATTGCATGAAAGTAGCATCATCTAAGTAGTTGGCATAATTGTCAAGTAAGCCCACCTTCAAGTAATCTTTCAGAGTGTTCACGTCAAACTGCCTCAAGTGTCCGTTAAGTGCGGTAAAAAACTCAGGTTGCCCTACCACGATGCTATCCACTTTATTCAGTCCCACAGCATTCAGATAAGTATTCCAGTTGAATGCAGGCATCAATTTGCTTACCTGTGCCACCGACATCTTATTGTAGTTCTTGAATGGATCACGAGTATCTTCCGTCTTACGAGAACTCTTTGCCAACGCCATTTCCAGAGCCATTACCTTATCGGCAGAAGCCTTTGCCTGGGCTTCGTCATAACCCATGGTCTTGAATAGCCCCTGCATATAATCAACGAACTTAGCACGAATGTCAGCCGACTTTTCATCTTCATCAACATAGAACCTACGATCTGGCAAACTCAAGCCTCCTTGACGCATACTTACAGAATTCTCATTGCTATTTTTGTCATCCTGGGAAACGCCCAAATAGAAGAAACCACCACCGCCTATTGAACGCAGATAAGCCAAGGTTGCTGGCAGATCAGCCAACGATTGCATAGCATCAATCTTATCAAACTCAGGCTTCAGTTCATTAATACCATTGGCATTCAGTGACACACTATCCATACCAGAGGCATAGAGATCACCTATTTTCTGCTTATTGCTACCCTTAGGGTTCTCCGTGGCAGATGCCTCTAAGCAAATCTGATATACCTGTGCTTGAACAGTGTCATCAACAGCAGTAAAGATACCCGTACTCTGCTCGGAGGCAGGGATGGGATGCTGCTTAAACCAAGTGCCGTGGGCATACTCGAAAAAGTCATCTTGCGGACGAACGGAATTATCAATATGAGACAGAATGGGGTCAATCGACTCCTGTTTTTTGTTACATGATGCCAACACCACCATAGCACCTATGGCAAGGCACGAAAATGTTTTCAACCAGTTACTTTTCATTGCTTTATTTATTAAATTTAGTTTGCAAAGATAGAATTAAAAATTGGAATTGCTACAAAGCTTCCCTGAATATCTCTCCCACGGTAGGATGGGGAAAGACAATCTTCTTCCATTCTTCACGCTTGAGTTGCAACTCTATCGCCATGCCAGCCAAAGTGATAATCTCGGATGCAGGATTACCGAATACATGTGCTCCAAGTAGAGTATCATCGTCAGCAAAAAGGAGCTTGCAAACGCCATTCACCCCCTCATTCTCGGCTACAAAGCGACCAGAGAATGCCATCGGCAACTTCACCACTTGATAGGACTTGCCAGTTTGTTGCAAAGTTTCCTCAGTCATGCCAACCCCAGCTACCTCTGGATTGGTATATACCACACCTGGTATAGCACGATAGCTCATGGCATCTTGTTTGCCAAGAATAGTATTCACAGCTACTTCAGCCTCTCTAACAGCAGTATGTGCCAAGAGCGAAAAGCCCGTCAGGTCACCACACACATATACATCAGGCACTGAAGTCTGCATCTTATCGTTTACTATAACACGTCCTCGCTCATCCGTCTTTAATTGCAGGTTCTCCAAGCCAAAGCACTTAGTTACAGGACGTCTGCCTACGCTCATCAACAGTTTGTCAGCCTCAACAGATTCCATAGCGCCGTCTTTCTCAAAAAAAACCTTTGTAACCAATCCTTCTTCATAAGATACCGATGTTACCTTCGAACTCAGATGGAATGTCACACCCTTCTTGACATATTCGGCACGAAGTAATGAGGCAATCTCCTTGTCCAGACCACCCAATATTTCATCCATCATCTCTATCACAGTCACGTTCACACCCAGACTATTGAAGAAAGAGGCAAATTCCATACCTATTACGCCACCACCAATTATAACCAAAGACTGTGGAAGCTCTTTGTTATCTAAAGCATCACGATGGGTCCAGTAAGGAGTCTTGTCAACGCCTGGAATGGGTGGGATAAAGGTATCGGAGCCTGTGCAGATAATCAGGTGCTCACACTCGTACACCTCTTCGCCACAACGTACATGGTGCGCATCATTGATATAAGCTTCTCCACTAATAATGGTAACCTGGTGTTGGGTAAGCTTCGCCTTTACTCCCAACACCAACTTACGCACAACTTTCTGTTTTCTGGCGATGATCTTTGGCAAGTCAAAACTCACCTCACTTGCGTTCACTGCATATTTGGCAGCATGGGCAGCATTATCAAATGTTTTGGCAGAGTATAGCAAGGTCTTGGTTGGGATACACCCCTCATTCAAACACACACCACCTAAGTTTTTCTTCTCAAACAGTACTACACTCAGTCCTGCCTTACCAGCTGTTTCAGCTGCAGTATAGCCAGCAGGACCACCACCGATAATCGCTACATTATACTTCATTGCTATTTCGTTTTTTATTGATCAAAGCTATAAATTCATTTTCTTTTACTGGCATTAACGCCTCCGTTCTGTTGCCATGATGCACCAACACACATCTCATGAGTCCGAAGCCAAACAATCTTATCTGACAAGATTGTTCTACGCCTGTCAGCTCTGCTACAGGAATCGTCTTTCCTTTCATAAAGCGCCCATAATACAGCACCAACTCCCCATCTGACGTGATGGTATAGGTAGTATGTATCAGTTTCTCAATACTCACTATCAGTATCGCTACCATCAGCAAAGCCAATACAATATGCTTGTCCCACAATGCCCAAATAGTCATTGCAGCAACGAGAAAAAGAAACAAATATTGTCCTATTGTGATGCGAGCATGAAAAATTCTATTCATCTTTGTTTGTTTTTGCCGCTAAGTTACGTATTTTTGTGGAAACAAAGAAATATAAACTCATATGATTTATAAGTACGACTTCCTGATTATCGGGGCAGGTGTAGCTGGTTTAAGTTATGCCCTTAAAATTGCGAGAGCCCAAAAAGGCAAAGTGTGCATCATCTGCAAAACCACGTTAGACGAAGCCAACACCAAGTATGCACAAGGTGGCGTTGCCAGTGTGACCAACCTCGAACTGGACAACTTCGAGAAACACATCGAAGATACTATGATAGCTGGTGATTATATCAGCGACCGCAGAGCTGTGGAACAAGTGGTGCACAACGCGCCTTCACAAATCCAGGAACTGGTACAGTGGGGGGTTAACTTCGACCGCAAAGAAGATGGCGAGTTCGACTTGCATCGAGAAGGCGGACACTCAGAGTTCCGCATTCTGCACCATGCCGACGATACAGGCGCAGAAATCCAACGCGGATTGATGGAGGCTGCACGCAATAACCCAAACATTGAGATCAAGGAGAATCATTTCGCCGTAGAGATAATCACACAGCATCATCTAGGACGTGTGGTTACCCGTCGCACCCCTAATATTGAATGCTATGGCGCATATATTCTCAACCCAGGTACGCAGAAGGTAGATACTTACCTGAGCAAAGTCACACTCATGTGTACAGGCGGCTGTGGTGCTGTCTATCAAACCACCACTAACCCTGTTATTGCTACAGGCGATGGGGAGGCAATGGTGTATCGTGCCAAGGGTACGGTACAGGACATGGAATTTGTTCAATTCCACCCCACATCACTCTATCATGTAGGAGAAACACATCCTGCCTATCTTATTACAGAGGCAATGCGTGGTTACGGAGGCATCTTGCGCTTGCCTACAGGGGAGACCTTCATGGAGAAATACGATGAACGCTTATCATTGGCTCCTCGCGACATCGTGGCGCGTGCAATCGATAAGGAAATGAAGATTCATGGCATCGACCATGTGTGTTTGGACGTGACCCACAAAGACCCTGAAGAGACCAAGCATCACTTCCCCAATATCTACAAAAAGTGCCTTTCCATCGGAATAGATATTACCAAAGACTATATCCCTGTTCGTCCAGCTGCTCATTATATGTGTGGTGGCATCAAGGTAGATTTAAACGGTTGTTCTTCCATCAAGCGCCTTTATGCCATTGGCGAATGTTCATGTACAGGCTTGCATGGTGGTAATCGTTTGGCATCCAACTCACTTATCGAGGCTGTGGTTTATGCTGATGCTGCTGCTAAGCATTCTTTGGCGCATGTAGATGAATACTACTTCAACGATGCCGTACCAGAGTGGAACGACGAGGGAACGCTGACTAACGAAGAGAAGGTGCTAATTACACAAAGTGTTCGCGAGGTAGGCGAAATCATGAGCAACTATGTAGGCATCGTGCGTAGCGATCTGCGTCTGTGGCGTGCTTGGGACCGTCTTGACCTGCTCTATGAAGAGACAGAAAAGTTGTTCAAGAAGAGCAAGGCCGACAAAGACATCTGCGAACTTCGTAACATGATTAACGTAGGGTATCTCATCACTCGTCAGGCTTTAGAACGTAAGGAATGTCGTGGCTTGCACTACACTACTGACTACCCTCTTCATGCCTACGACAAGAAATAACCTAACATTAAGGAAGGGGATGAAGCAACGAAAGCAAAACACCAAGCTATATATTAGCACAGCGTTTGTTGTTATTCTTGCCGCCTTGTTTGCTTCGTTACCGTTAGGAAAGAAACAGGTTAAGGAGCCAATGACAAAATTTTTAGTGCCAGTTGACACCTTAGTGGAAACACTTACTATGAGTCCTAGCCCAACGGCCTTGTACTTGGACTCGTTGGGCTATATCAATGTAAATAAGCAAGATAGCAGCATCCTTGTCAGTCTGATGTACGCCCGTAACGATAACTTTACAGGCAAGTTGCTCTACCAAGATTTGCGCGAGGCCTACCTGCATCCTGATGCTATCACTCCTTTGCTGAAAGCTCAACAATTATTGCAACAAGTTCAACCCGATTACCACCTCATTATATTTGATGCTGCACGACCGATGTACATCCAGCAACAAATGTGGGATGTGGTAAAGGGTACCCGTCAACAGAACTATGTGTCGAATCCTGCACATGGTGGCGGGTTGCACAATTATGGACTTGCAGTAGATGTGAGTATTGCCAACTCACAAGGTGACACCATACCTATGGGCACCAAAGTTGATCACTTAGGACGTGAGGCGCATACGGACTACACAGCCATCAGTCCAGAGGCGTTACAAAACAGAAGATTGCTGATTAGTGTAATGCGAGAAGCAGGCTTCCGTTCGTTGCCCTCTGAGTGGTGGCATTTCAATTTAGTGAGTCGCAATGTGGCAAGGGAGAGATATAAAGTGATCCCGTGAAGAGAGAGGAATGGATACTTTATTAAAGCAGTTTATTCAGGAGCATAGGGAGGATGATGTTCGCCTGCTCGCCTTGCAGGCAAGCCGTTATCCCAACATTGACATGCCCACTGCCTTGACACAGATAGCCGGTTGGCAAAGCATACGTGAAAAGGTGCCAACCTGGGCTACTTGCGATGACATCATTTATCCATCTCATCTGCCATTGGAGCAATGCTCGTCGGAAGCTACTGCCATATATAAATATGGTGTAGTGTCAACACTGGGTGAGCATGAAACCTTTGCCGACCTCACAGGTGGCTTTGGCATTGACTGTTGGTTTATGTCTCAAGCTTTCCAACATACCACTTATATAGAACGCCAAGAGGAACTAGTGAAGATTGTGCAACATAACTTTGAAGTATTACCCTCCAGAAGCACTTCTGACAATATCCATTATCCATTATCCATTATCCATTATGATGCTGAGTCATGGATTCGAGACCTTCCATCTTCCATCAGCTGGCTCTACCTCGACCCTGCCCGCCGCGACACACATGGTGGCAAGACCGTCGCCATCAGTGATTGTGAACCAGATGTAAGTGCTTTGGAAGAAACCCTGGTACAAAAAGCAGGCAAGGTGATAGTGAAGCTCTCCCCAATGCTTGACCTTGATTTAGCCTTGCACCAACTCAAACATGTACAAGAGGCACATATCGTTTCCGTAGATAATGAATGCAAGGAGTTGTTATTGATATTAGACAAGGATACCAGCACAGACATAGAAGTAACTCCTATTCATTGCATCAATATCAAGAAGGAAGAGGTACAGGCATTTACCTTCACTAAGATAGAAGAGCAACAAGCCAATTATGAATTGGCTAAGAGCATAGGGCTATACCTCTATGAGCCCAATGCCTCTATCCTAAAAGCAGGTGCCTATCGCTGCTTAGCCAACCGATATGGACTTCAGAAACTACACGCTAACAGCCACCTCTATACCTCAGATAAAACTTTGCCCAACTTTCCTGGTCGTATGCTCCAAGTAGAAGCTGTCAGCGGTTTTGGCAAGAAAGAACTAAAGACTCTACTATCAGAGCTTACCAAAGCCAATCTCACCGTTCGTAACTTCCCAGCCTCTGTGGCAGAACTGCGCAAACGCCTTCACCTCTCTGAAGGGGGTGATACCTATCTCTTCGTTACTACGCTAAATCCTGATCAAAAGATTATCATCAAATGTAAAAAGTGATTTTTATAAGCAAGGATAGTGGTAACAGGCATATACGGTATTTATTCACAAAATTGTTTCACATTTTTATCATTTCTTATATAATTAGTGGCATTTTTTAGGATATTTTTTAAAAAAAGAGGCAAAAAATTTGCAGTAAAAAAGATTTTAGGTAACTTTGCGCCCAATTATGTACTTTGCGGTCCATCAGTAAATGGAATGTTTAGAATTACGCATAAATGTAAATTATTTTGACAGTTATTTATTAATAATTAATTCTATGAAAGAAAGAGTATTAGTGCTTTTGGCTTGCTTATTTGCAAGCTTCACATTGGCAATGGCTCAGAATCTCACCGTATCAGGTACTGTTGTTGATGAAAACAACGAGCCTGTAATCGGTGCTTCTATTTTGGTAGAAGGTACAGCAAGAGGTACTATCACTGACATAGAGGGTAAGTTCACCATTTCCGGTGTTCCTGCATCTGCTAAGAATTTGCAGGTATCTTATGTTGGTATGAGAACTCAATTAGTTCCCATTACTACTGGTAACATTCAGATTGTTTTGAAAAATGATGCCGAAGTGCTCGACGAAGTCATGGTCGTAGCATACGGCACTACCACCAAAGCGTCATTTACTGGTTCTGCATCTGTTATGCGTGATACTGACATGTCAGCACAGCGCCAGTCACTGGTAAAATCATTTGAAGGTAAGGTGGCAGGTGTGCGTGTAGGTGCAGCTACTGGTGATCCTGGTGCTGACCAGCGCATCCAGATTCGTGGTATCGGTTCTATCAATGGTTCTACTCAACCTCTCTATGTAGTGGATGGTGTGCCTATCATGAGCGACGGTGATGCAACTTCTGGTCTGAAGTCTCAGTCAATCCTGGCTTCTCTGAACCCTGACGATATTGAGAGCATGACCGTGCTGAAGGATGCTGCTGCTTCTTCTTTGTATGGTTCTCGTGCTGCTAATGGTGTCATCATCATTACTACTAAGAAAGGTGCTATTGGCCGTACTCGCGTA
>JAEEGL010230285.1_pt1 | contig 16481 bp, 9 predicted proteins | sample 9134231 | NCBI WGS metagenome assembly JAEEGL01 (sample SAMN16246548, study PRJNA631951) | gut metagenome | biome: gut microbiome; feature: rumen; material: fiber-attached | host: Bos | place: Iran: Karaj | collected 2018-10
ATCCCTTCTTCTAAATCATCCACATCCTTCACGTTCGGGTCGAATTCAAACACCTCGATTTGTTCGCGCGGGTCGCGTCCGGGTTTCTCCAATTCTTTCATGATGTCCGTCAGGGTGGGCAGTCCCACCGTGTCGGTCACATACTTCCTGATGTCGATGGCGGCGCGTTTTTCTTTGTCGGCAATCAGTTCGGCCACGGTGCAGCCGCTGTCTTTGGCCATCTGTTCCACAATGTGGTAACTCTCGGGGTGTACGGCACTGTTGTCCAACGGGTTCTTGGCTCCGGGGATGCGTAGGAATCCGGCGCACTGCTCATAGGCCGACGGTCCCAGACGTGGCACTTTCTTCAGTTGCGCACGCGAGGTGAACGCGCCGTTGTCGCGGCGGTAGTCCACGATATTCTTGGCCAGTGCCGGTCCCAGACCGCTCACGTAGGTGAGCAGATGTTGCGAGGCGGTGTTCAGGTTCACACCCACCGAGTTGACGCAACTCTCCACGGTCAGGTCGAGACTCTTTTTCAGTTTGCTTTGGTCCACATCGTGTTGGTATTGCCCCACGCCGATGCTCTTCGGGTCAATCTTCACCAACTCGGCCAGCGGGTCCATCAGCCGGCGGCCGATGCTCACTGCACCACGCACCGTCACATCTTGGTCGGGAAACTCGTCGCGGGCTGTCTTCGATGCACTGTAGATGCTGGCGCCGTCCTCGCTCACCACGAAGGTCTGCACAGGATGGTCGAAATTGAGGTCGCGGATGAAATCGCCTGTCTCGCGGCTCGCGGTGCCGTTGCCGATGGCGATGGCCTCGATTTGATAGTCTTTCACCAACTGTTCCACATGTACAGTGGCTTGCATACGGTGCGACACGGGAGGGTGGGGGAAGATGGCTTCGTGGTGCAACAGGTTGCCTTGGGCGTCAAGGCATACCACCTTGCATCCCGTGCGGAAGCCAGGGTCGATGCCCATCACGCGTTTCTGCCCTAAGGGAGCGGCCAAAAGCAGTTGCCGCAGATTCTCGGTGAACACCACGATGGCTTCGTCGTCGGCCTTGCCTTTGCTCTCAGCGGTGAACTCCGTTTCTATCTGGGGCTTGAGCAGTCGTTTGTAACCATCCTCAACGGCCTCGCCCACCAGTCGGGCGCAGGGGCCGAAACCACGCATGTATTGCCGTTGCAGACGGTCGATGCAATGCTCGTCGTTGGCACTGATGCTCACCCGCAGAATACCCTCGTTCTCGCCGCGACGCATAGCCAGCAGACGGTGCGACGAACAGCGGCGCAGTGGTTCGGAGAAGTCGAAGTAGTCGGAGAACTTGGCGGCCTCGTCTGTGTCTTTCTTGGCCTTCACCACTCTCGATGTAATGACGGCTTCGCGGCGGAACTCGCTGCGGATGGTGTTGCGCGAACGCTCATCCTCGCTCACCATCTCGGCGATGATGTCCTGGGCTCCGCGGATGGCGGCTCCTGCATCGGTCACGTCGCCCGTCACAAACCGCTTGGCGGCTTGCTCGGGGTTTTGTTCGCGTTGCAATAATAATAAGGTGGCGAGGGGTTCCAACCCTTGTTCGCGGGCTATCTGTGCGCGTGTGCGCCGTTTGGGGCGGTAGGGCAGGTAGATGTCTTCCAACTCGGTGGCATTCCAACAGTCGTTGATGCGCTTTTCCAGTTCGGGAGTCATCTTTTCCTGTTCGGTGATGGTCTTGATGATGGTCTCTTTGCGTTTCTGCAGTTCTTTCAGCCGGTCGTTCCACTCGCTGATGGCGGCTATCTGCACCTCGTTCAGCCCGCCTGTCCGTTCCTTGCGGTAGCGGGCGATGAAGGGGATGGTGCAACCTAAGTCGAGCAGTGCCAGCGTGTTCTCTACGCCCTGCTGAGGCAGGTTCAACTCTTTGGCTATGATTTGTGTGAATGTGTTCATGTCAGATAGGATTGCTAAAGTTCAAAAGTTGATACAAAGGTAGTGTTTTTTTTCTCATTTCTCTATCTTTTTTCATGAAAACTTTTTTGCGCTTTTCAGAAACTCATTTGTCTATGGCAGCGAGCAACCGATAAGCATGAAGAGAGAGGGAGGGCAGTGGCGTGTGCTCTTCAACAACGCCGAAACTCAGGCCACGGTGATGGTTTACGACCAACAGGGACGTGTCTGCCAGTCGCGGCACCTCGACAATCTGTCGCGCGGCCAGGAGGTGTTGCTTGACATGCAACGGCTGCCTAAGGGCATCTATACCGTCAGCATCAGCACGGCGAAGAGCCGCATCGCTCGCAAACTGGTCATCCAATAAGCTGGAGAAGGATGGCCTTGCCTGACTTTGCTTATTTTGCTTTTTGTTGATACTTTATTGCTTTCGCCACAAAAAACATCTTTTTTTGTGGCGAAAGAGCGTTTTATTATGTAAAATAATTATACCTTTGCAAACGTTTACGTAACAACGTGGACGTTTGTGCCGTTTGTTATGGCGCAACCGCCTCAACCATAAAACTATTTTTAAACGATTATTTTGAAATGAAAACAAACTGCTGTTGCCCAAAGAGATGGGTAGTTCTGCTTTTTACCATGCTGTCGGCGTTTCTCAGTGTGTCGGCTGATGATTTGACCATTGACGCTAATGCATGGAGTATCAACGGACAAGTAGGTGTCACCTACGATGTGACTATCACCAATCGCACCTATGCCGCAGGACAATGGGACATCATCTGCCTGCCATTCGATGCTTCTGGCGCAGTCTTGGATGGCGCTTTTGGCGAAGGAAACTACACCATTCAAGCATTCGATGCGCTCGATGGGGCGAAGTTCCAATTTAAACTAATGGAAACGCCCTCGTTGTCTGCAGGTTATGCTTATTTCATTAAAGTGAATAATGAGGTGGTCAACCCCAAGTTCACGGGGGTGGAACTTCTGATGAAAAGCGAGACAACCATTCACCAAGGCTCAGAGTCAGTCTATTTCTCCGGCAACTTTTTTTCAAAAGCCGGATGGGATTTAATCAACAATTACCATGCTTTCAAATGGCATAATGGTTCATTGGTGAAGATGTACTATGCGGGCGATGGTCAAGTGGCGCAAGCCGATATCGTCGGGTGCAATGGCTTCTTCGCCACCGATGGCAACACCAATGTCACCATCTCGCTTGAAGGCTCATCCGGCAGCGGAGAAGGTGGCGGCGGCACAGGAGAGACGATGGCTGAGAAGATTTCCAGCCGTCAGCAGTTGTCGAACGTGCCGACCATTTATATCGACATCCCCGAGGTGACTAACCTGGATGCGCAGCTCTATAAAGACCGTAGCACGGGTGAAGCGCCCTATTATCACGCTACCATCAAGGTCATCGCCACCGACGATGCCAGCAGTCCTCACTATTGTGAGTCGTTTGAGGAACTTGACCCGCTCGACATGGAAATCAAAGTGCGCGGCAACTCCACCGCCGACCCCTCGAAACGGGCATACAGACTGAAATTCGCCAAAAAATCGGAATCGTCTGATGGCAAGGCCCACAAACACGACCTCTTGGGACGCGGCTACACCAAACGTAACTGGGTGCTGTTGGCCAACGCTTTCGACAACTCGCTCATCCGAAATGCCCTTACTTCTGAACTCAGCACCATGATGGGTATGCCTTTCACACCTGGTTATAAGTTCATCGACCTTGTCATCAACGGCGAATACCGGGGATGCTATCAAGTGTCTGACCATTGTGAGGTGGACGGCGACCGCATCAATGTGGATGAAGACACGGGTTGGTATATTGAATTCCAAGGCCGTGGCGACATGCTCGACCGTCCGGTATGCTTCGAAAGTCCGTTCCCCGTCAATGTGAAGAACCCCGAGCCCGCCTCTGAGGTGGAGGCTGATGCCACGGCGCTCGCTGCTTTCTTGCAACCGTTCCAAGACTGGTTGGGAGGTCCGTGGAAACATTCGTTCGAGGACAGTGGCTTTACTGACCCCGTCACGGGCTGGCGCTCCACCAACGACGAGGACGTGTGGCTGAAATTCCTGCTCATCACCGAAATCACAGCCGACTACGACGGACTGATGTCGGTGAAGGCGTGCCGCGAAGCCGACGGCAAACTGATGCCCGCCTGCGTTTGGGACAAAGACCTGGCCTATGGCAATATCACTTGCTCGCGCGACGATGCGTTGTCGGTTGATGTGCCGAACGGAACCATCCCTCGTTTATATGTGCTGAAGATGTACCAAGACCCTGCCTTCATCAAACGCATGAAGGAGACCTTTGACCAGATGGTGGCCGACGGACTTTATGAGACGCTTTGCGAGAAGGTGGACATGTTGGCCGGACTCGTGGCCGAGACGCGCCAGCTCAACTACGACCGATGGGGCGTCACACCTCCCACAGGCAGTATGGAGGTGTATTTCGAGTGGCAAGACTATGCCCCCTACGTGCAGCAATTGAAAGACTGGCTCAGCACCCGCATCAACACTGTGCAACAGTTGCTCACAGAGAAATACGAGGAGGTGTATGCGCCTGTGGATTACACATATGATGTGACATCGGGTGAGTTGGGCGCAAAAGACCAACTGATGAACGTGACTATGGTGAACCGCTCTTTCACGGCGAATGCGTGGAACGCCATCTCACTCCCGTTCTATGTCAATGAGAATCAACTGAAAGACATCTTCGGCGAACAGGTTGACCTGAGAGAGTTCACCGATGTGTCGGCCGACGGCAACACCATGATTTTCCTCGCTCCTGAGGAGATGGCCATCAAGGCTGGCTATCCCTATCTCATCAAACCCTCTAAGGAGGTCGATGCCTCGCCCCTCTTTGAGGAAGTCATCATTTCTGCATCAACGGGATGGATGAACAACAGTTTTGTCAACGGTGTGTCGGTCAGCCATGGCAATTATACTTTTAAGGGCCATCTGCTGAAGAACAACATGCCTGTCAATGGGGCCACCTTCCTGATTGGTACTGATGGCACTACGCTGACTGAGCCCCAAAAGCAGAATACTTGGGACACTAACGCCTCTGTCAATGGCTCCATCGCTTACATCACAGTGGAAAACGGTGCGCCACAACCTGCCATCAGTTTCGTGGAAATCAGCGATGAACCGCGTGTCCAACTCACCGATGTGCCCACCATCTATATCGATACGCAAGACGGGGTGGAGATTCAACCCTCATCGGGCGACTACGTGAAGGCGGCCATTCAAGTGGTGGACGGCAACGGCACGCTCACAGAGTTCACCGACCTCAACGACATGGAAATACGGGGCAAGGGCTCTTGGGATAAAGACAAGAAATCATACCGTTTGAAGTTCGCCAAGAAAAAGAATTCGTCCGACGGACTGGAACATAAATACGACCTCACGGGTGCTGGTTACGTGAAGCGCAACTGGGTGCTGCTGGCCAATGCCGGCGATGAGTCGTTGCTGCGCAATGCACTGACCAAAACCTTGGGCGATGGTCTTGATATGCCTTTCACACCGGGTTATTGCTTCGTGGATGTGGTGCTCAACGGCCAATATATCGGTTCTTATCTCGCCACTGATTTCATCGAGGCCGATGCTGCGCGCGTCTTTGCTGCCGATGAGAAGACCGATTGGCTGCTTGAAATGACAGATGCCGATGCTGTGGACCCGACGGACCTCTATGTTGAGGGCAGCGATGAGAAACCCTATGTCACCATCAAGAACCCCGACTCGGACAATTACACCGATGAGCAGAAAGCAGAGTTGCAAAGCAAGGTGCAGACCTTCTTCAATCAACTTTGGGCTGATAACAGCGGACAGTTCTACGACCAGACCTCGTTGGTCAATTGGTATATCGCAGCGGAGATTTTGGGCGGTTACAAACCCGTCAGCGACTGTTTCGCCTACAAGGCTGATGCCGCTGCCGCGCTTTCTTTCGGACCGCTTTGGGATAATGAGTCTTCTTATGACAACAAAGACGGCATCGACATGATGTCGCTCATGGATGACAAAGATACTGAAGGGTCTTTCAATGGCATGGCTTACCAAATCACCAACGGCGCCTGGGCTGACAAGATTGCCGAACTGTGGCAGCAGGATTGGTTCAAGACGGCTGTCAATGAACGATGGGATGCGGTGAAGGCCGACCTGGAAAGCACGCTCGTGAGCAAGGTGGATGACCTCAAGAGCAAGGTGGCACAGACCTATGCCCTCAACTACGACCCCGAAAAGACCGCTTGGACCACCAACACTACGCTTGATGAGGCGGCGCAGCAGATTGTGGCTTATATCACAACCCGTTTCGATTACCTCGACGTGAAATTCGACGAATTGGCTCAGAGTCAGGAGTTCATCCCGGGCGACGTGAATGGCGACGGCAAGGTGAACGTGTCCGACTTCATTGCCACTGGTTCCTACATCCTCGGCCGCACGATTGACCCGTTCAATTTCGATGCCGCTGACATCGACGGTGATGGTGATATCAGGGTGGGCGACTTCATTGCTATCGGAAGCATCATCCTCCGCAGTTCACCGGTCACCGAAACCGATGGTGAGTAACTCAATTCATTCAACTGAAGTGGAGCAAAGGCGAAACTTCAGTTGAATTTTTTTTTGGACTAAATATAATGTGTTATTGCAAATAATTCTGTACCTTTGCACCCGATAATCCGCTGACGGAAGATACGCCCGTCACATGCTTGAAAACATAACAACACAAAATAATGTTTAAGAAAACACTTTTATCGGTATTGTTCGCCGCCATGACCTTCGTAGGCTATGCGCAGGACAATGTGACCGTCAGTGACTTCACACTCGATGCGGGGGTGGCTCAGACTGAGGCGCAGGTGGAGAGTCAGACCATCGATTTGATACTCAATAATGAGAAACCCTACGGCGGCATGCAGTTCTATTTGTCTTTGCCTGCCGGAGTGAGCCTCTATGAGTCTTCGACTGACGGTATATGGTTCGACTATACCGACCGGTTGAAATTATCACGCACGAAATATTTCTCTGTGAAGATTACCAAACAGGGCGATGGCTCGTATTTTTTTGTCATCTATAATGATGAGAACAAAACCATCGCAGGCAATAGCGGTGAACCCATCTTGACCCTCTACCTCACCGTCAGCGACCCTGAAGCCTTTGAGACGGGGACCAAACAGTGTGCTGTCACCGACCTGCGCCTCGCAGCCATCGGTGGAAACCCTGAGGACGGGACGCGCATGGATAACCTTTCGTCCGACTGCACTCTCCGCGTCATGGCCAAAACAGCTGCCTCGGGCTACGGCTCGTTCAGTTGGCCCCACGACCTCGATTTCTCGAACGCCGGCGTAGAGGCTTACGTGGCAGAGAAAGATGAGAATTGCATCGTGAGCCTGAACCCCGTGAAACTCGTCCCTGCCGGTACGGGCATCGTCATCAAAGGCAATCCCTCAACGTCTTACTATCCCGAAACGACCGATGAAGGCGGTGTTGCCACTTCTGTCCTCACGGGCACGGCCGATGGCGCTTATACCGTAGCTTCAGATAATATCTATGCCATCTCCACAAAAGAGGGCAAGACTGCGTTCTATCCCGTTGCACAGGGCGTTGCCGTCCCTCTCTACAAAGCCTTCCTCACGCATGAGAAGACCGCAGCAGAGGAGAGCGCTGCCGCAGATTACTTGAATTGCGATTTTGTCGTGAGCAGTGGTATCGAAGTGGTGGAGAATAACCGTCTCAACAGCGCGGATGATGCCTACCATACCATCGACGGCGTGAAGGTGAAGCAGCCTGCGCAACGCGGCCTGTATATCCACCACGGCAGCAAAGTGGTTGTGAAATGACTCCGTTTTTCCAAGTTGTTGAGCACAACAATAGTGAAGTAACGAAGTAGTTGAGTAGATCAGTAGTTAAGACAATTGTGATGAACTCCTTTTCCGCGAAAAAAGAATATGTGACCCCGGAAATCCGGGTAAGCGACACAATGACGGATGCGCTGATGGATAGGGCCAGTATGGATGTGGATGAGAATAGCGACCACACCATCACTGACAGCAATCAAATAGAAGCGAACTCTTTTAATGTCTGGGACGAATAGTCTTCTGTAAATTTCTTTGCATCCATTGATGCAATTCACTTTTTTTTCGTAATTTTGCAGCCGATTATCATCAGACGTTTTGATTAATCGTGTTGTAAATGATTTCCGTAGAACAACTGACTGTGGAATTTGCCGTGAAACCGCTGTTTCACGACGTTTCGTTTGTGGTCAACGACCGTGACCGCATCGCTCTCGTCGGCAAAAACGGCGCAGGCAAATCCACTCTCCTTAAAATCATCGCTGGCCAGCAAAATCCGTCCGCTGGACATGTGGCCGTCTCGACAGATACCACCATCGGGTATCTGCCGCAGGTGATGAATTTGCAAGATGATACCACCGTAAGGCAAGAAGCCCGCAAGGCGTTTGCTGGCAAAGACCGGCTCAAGGCCCGACTCGACCGTATGGAGGCTCAGTTGGCCGAACGTACCGATTATGAAAGCGATGAGTATATGGCGCTGGTGGAGCGGTTCACGCAAGAGCATGAACGCTATATGATGCTGGGGGCTGACCATATCGATGCCGCCATCGAACGGACACTCACAGGACTGGGGTTCCTGCGCTCTGATTTCGAGCGACCCACATCGGAGTTCTCCGGTGGATGGCGAATGCGTATCGAACTGGCGAAAATCCTTTTGCAGCAGCCCGATGTGCTGTTGCTCGACGAGCCTACCAACCACCTCGACATCGAGAGCATACAGTGGCTGGAGCAGTTCCTCGCTCAGTCGCGCGGGGCGGTCATCCTCGTCAGCCACGACCGCGCCTTCATCAATAATGTGACCAACAGGACACTCGAAATCTCATGCGGGCAGATTATCGACTACAAGGTGAAATACGACGAATATGTGGTGCTCCGCGCCGAACGGCGTGAACAGCAGTTGCGGGCGTACGAGAACCAACAGCGTGAGATTGCTGAGATGAAGGATTTCATCGAGCGCTTCCGATACAAACCCACCAAGGCGGTTCAGGTGCAGAGCCGCATCAAGCAACTGGCCAAAATCGTACCCATCGAGGTGGACGAGGTGGACAACTCCGCGCTGCGACTCAAATTCCCGCCTTGTCTGCGCAGTGGCGACTATCCCGTCATTTGCGACGAGGTGCGAAAGGATTATGGGGAACATACGGTGTTCGACCATGTCACGCTCACCATCAAGAGGGGTGAGAAAGTAGCTTTCGTAGGGAAGAACGGCGAAGGAAAGACCACGCTTGTGAAATGTATCATGGGCGAGATACCATTCACGGGGATGCTCAAGATAGGGCATAATGTGCAAATCGGTTATTTCGCGCAGAATCAGGCGCAGTTGTTGGACGAGAACCTCACTGTCTTCGATACCATCGACCGTGTGGCCAAAGGCGACATCCGCCTGCGTATTAAAGACATCCTTGGTGCCTTCATGTTCGGTGGCGAGGCTTCGGACAAGAAGGTAAAGGTGCTCAGCGGCGGCGAACGAAGTCGTCTGGCGATGATCCGGCTGTTGTTAGAGCCTGTCAATCTGCTCATCCTCGATGAGCCCACCAACCATCTCGACATGCAGTCGAAAGATGTACTGAAGGAGGCTATCCGCGCTTTCGATGGCACTGCGATTATCGTCAGCCACGACCGCGAGTTCCTTGACGGCTTGGTGACCAAGGTTTATGAGTTCGGCGGTGCCCGTGTGCGCGAGCATCTCGGCGGCATCTACGATTTCCTCCGTTCTGCTGCCACCATCGACGAAGCCCTCGCTCTGCGCGCCGGAAATCCCGGGCAACCCGGAACCTCCGGGCAAACTGTACAATCCGGAACTTCTGGAAAAACCGTACAATCCGGCTCCTCCGGAAAAGGAAATTCCGCCTCTCCCGACCCTTCTCCCGAAGCCATGGAGCAGGCTCTCAACAACTACGAGCTCCGCAAACAGCGTCAGCGAGAACTCCGTAAGATAGAAAAAGCAGTGAAAGAGTGTGAGGTGAAAATCGAAAAGATGGAAAATCGCATCAGCGAACTGGATGCCATCCTCTGTACGCCCGAGGGGGCTTCCGATGTGACGCTCATTACAGAATACACTTCTACCAAGAAAGCCCTCGACGAGGAAGTGGACCGGTGGGAACAACTCTCAGAACAGTTGCAGGAGTATGAGGTATGAGGCAATTCCTCACATCAACCGTCGAGGCAATTCCTTACATCAATCTTTGAAGTAACTCATCAACTCAATCGAAGGAACTAATTAATATCAATAATATGCGCATAAAAAGATTCTTAACCATGATGACAATGGTGGCTGCATCAGCAACAGCGATGGCACAGACACCGCTGAAGTCGGGCATCGACCTGACCGATTTGGACCAGAGCACTCGCCCTGGCGACAGTTTCTATCAGTTTGCTTGCGGGGGATGGATGAGCAAAAATCCGCTGCCCGCTGCCTATTCCCGCTATGGCTCCTTCGACCGGTTGGCTGAAGATAACAATAAGCGTATCAATGCCATTCTGAAGGAACTGCAAGAGAAGACCTATCCCAAAGGGAGTGTGGAACAGAAACTCAGCGATTATTATAAACTGGCCATGGACTCGGTGCGACGCAACCGCGAGGGCGTGAAACCCGTGCTGCCCGTGCTCAATGAGATGGAAAAGGCTAAAACCGTTGCTCGTCTGTTGGATTTACAGCTGAAACTCAATCCTTTCGGCTATGGCGTGCCTTTCCGTATCGGATTCGGTGCTGACGAGAAAAACGCTTCGATGAATATCCTCAATGTGATGCAGGGCGGACTGACCCTCGGCATGAAGGATTATTATCTGGAGACCGACGAGGCCACGACGAAGATTCGTGAGGCTTACAAAGAGCATATCGTCAAGATGTTCAAACTCTACGGCTTTAAAGAGAAAGTGGCCCGGATGAAAGCCAAATGTGTGTTCGATGTGGAACTGCGGTTGGCCAAGGTGTCGAAATCGCGCACGGAACTACGCGATGTGGAGGCTAACTACAACAAGATGAGTCTCAGCGAGTTTGAGTCGCGTTATCCTCATGTGCGACTCACCAAACTCATGCAGGTCAACGAGGTGCCTCTCTCTGCGATGCAGGAACTGGTGGTGGGACAGCCCGACTTCACACGCGGTGCTGATGAAATACTTGCCAGTCTCACACCCGATGAGTTGCGTGCTTACATGCAGTGGGATGTCATCATGTCGTCAACAGGTTACCTGAGCGACGAGGTGCAGGCGGCTAACTTCGAGTTCTTCGGCAAGACTATGTCGGGACGCAAAGAGGATTATCCCCGTTGGAAACGTGCCACCAACCAGGTGGAGGGACAGATGGGCGAGGCGCTTGGCAAGATGTATGTGGAGCGCTATTTCCCCGCCGCTGCCAAACAGCGCATGGAGACATTGGTGAAAAACCTGCAAATAGCTCTTGGCGAGCGCATTCAGGCACAGGATTGGATGAGCGATGAGACCAAGAAAAACGCCTTGGACAAACTGGCTACCTTCTATGTGAAAATCGGCTATCCCGACAAGTGGAAGGACATGAGCGGACTCAACATCGACCCCGCCTTGTCGTATTATGACAATGTGCAGGCGTGCCGCAAGTTTTGGGACAAGTACGAGACCGAACACAAAGCCGGAAAACCTGTGGACAACACCGAGTGGTTCATGACACCGCAAACCGTCAATGCTTATTACAACCCCACGACCAACGAGATTTGTTTCCCCGCAGGTATCCTGCAAGTGCCTTTCTTCGACATGACTGCCGGCGATGCGTTCAATTCTGGTGCCATCGGTGTGGTCATCGGACATGAGATGACCGATGGCTTCGACGACCAAGGGCGTCATTATGACAAAAACGGTAATATGACCGACTGGTGGACGGAGTCTGATGGAAAGAACTTCACGGAGCGCACAGGGAAGTATGCCGACTTCTTCTCTGCCATCAAGGTGCTGCCCGACCTCAATGCCAATGGAAAACTGACATTGGGTGAGAACCTCGCCGACCATGGTGGTCTGCAAGTAGCGTTCTATGCCTTTAAGAATGCAACCAAAGACCAACCGCTCGACGTCATCGACGGGTTCACGCCCGAACAGCGTTTCTTCATGGCTTACGCGGGTGTGTGGGCTGGCAACATCACGGAGGCCGAGATTCGCAACCGCACCAAGAGCGACCCCCACTCGCTGGGCCGTTGGCGTGTGGATGGCGCACTGCCCCATATCGACATGTGGTACGACGCCTTTGGTATCACCGAGAACGACAAGATGTTTATCCCGAAGGCACAACGCCTCAGCCTCTGGTGATGAGGCCAAATCCCCTTTTCAATCGGCAATGTCTTTATCTCCTTTAACTTCATTAACTTCCTTAACTTCCTTAACTCCATAAACCTCCCAACAGCCGTCATGTCGTTTTTTAATTCTATAATTTTGTAATTTTATAATTCTATAATTTTCTATTTTTTTAATTTTTTAATTTTTTAATTTTTTAATTTTCAAAAGTGCCCCTACGACTGCCCGACCGCTTGCCGGCCATTGATTTGCTGAAGCATGAGAATATCTTCGTCATGGACGATACACGTGCCCATTCGCAGGACATACGTCCGTTGCGTATCGCCATCCTCAACCTCATGCCGCTGAAAGTGACCACCGAGACCGACTTGGTGCGGTTGCTTTCCAATACTCCGTTGCAGTTGGAAATCTCATTCATGAAACTGCACAGTCATACGCCGAAAAATACGCCCATCGAGCACATGATGATGTTCTACAAGGACTTTGAAATCATGCGCAATGAGAAGTATGACGGTATGATTGTCACCGGCGCCCCGGTGGAAATGCTTGACTTCGAGCAAGTGGCCTATTGGGACGAACTGAAGGAAATCTTCACGTGGTCGCGCACCCACGTCACCAGCACGCTCTTCATCTGTTGGGCGGCGCAGGCGGGTCTGTATTTCTATTACGGCATTCCGAAATATCCGCTGCCAAAGAAGATGTTCGGCATCTTCCCGCAGCAGAAAGTCCATCCTCTGGCGCCTATCTTCCGCGGATTCGACGACATCTTCTATATGCCGCAGAGCCGCCACTCGGAAGTGCGGCGCGAGGATATTCTCGCCTGTCCCGACCTCGAACTGATGGCTGAGTCGGACCAGAGCGGCGTGGGCATTGTCATGGCTCGCGACGGAAGAGAAATCTTCGTGACCGGCCACCTGGAGTATGCGCCCGACACGCTCGACCGCGAGTACCGTCGCGATATCGGGGTGCGCGATGATGTGCAACTGCCCTATAACTACTATCGTAATAACGACCCGGGGCAGCCGCCGCTGGTCACGTGGCGCTCGTACGCCAATCTCTTTTACAACAATTGGATTAACTACTACGTCTATCAGACCACACCGTTCAATATCGACGATATCGAATGAGAGCCATCGAACTCCTGGCACCGGCCAAGAACTTGGAATGCGGCATTGCGGCCATCGACCATGGCGCTGATGCTGTCTATATCGGAGCGGCGCGCTTTGGCGCACGGGCTGCTGCGGGCAATTCGCTCGACGACATCGCCAGCCTGTGCGACTATGCACACCGCTTCCGTGCCAAGGTTTATGTCACGGTCAACACGCTCTTGAGACCAGATGAGCATGATGAGGTGCGGCAACTGCTGCGTTCGCTGGCTGACATCCATGTCGATGCCATCCTCGTGCAGGACATGGCGGTCAGACGGATGGCGGCGGAGTGGTTGGCGCAGGGGGTTGCCATGCCCGCCTTGCATGCTTCGACGCAGACCGACAACCGCGATGTCGGACGGGTGCGTGAACTGGCTGAGATGGGCTTCTCGCGCGTTGTGTTAGCCCGTGAACTGTCGTTGGAGGAGATTCGCGACATCCATCAGCAGATTCCGCAGGTGGAGTTGGAGGCATTTGTGCATGGTGCGCTCTGTGTCAGTTACTCGGGTGCTTGTTATGCCTCGGAGTATTGTTTCGGACGCAGTGCCAACCGTGGCGAGTGCGCCCAGTTCTGCCGGTTGAAGTTCGACCTGATTGATGCCGATGGGCGCTCATGGGGCGAACGCTATTGGTTGTCGCTCAAGGATATGTGTCGTATCGAGCACCTTGAGGAACTGATGGATGCCGGTGTCGTTTCGCTGAAGATAGAAGGCAGGTTGAAGGATGCCGACTATGTGAAAAACGTGGTGGCGGCCTACAGCCAGCGGTTGGACGATATCATCCGCCGACGTCGGACGGACTATTGCCGCAGTTCATTAGGGCGTTGCACCTATACCTTTACCCCCGACGTGCGCAAAACCTTTAATCGGGGCTATACTACGTATTTCTTGCATGGTCGCACACCCGACATCGCTTCGCCCGAAACTCCCAAGGCTATCGGCGAGTTTGTGGGACGGGTGAAGGAGATACGTGGCAATTCGTTTAATGTGGCGGGCACGGCGCAGTTTGCCAATGGCGACGGCCTTTGCTTCTTCGACAGGGTGGGGGGACAAACGGAATTAGTGGGTTTCCGCATCAACCGTGTCGAGAATAACCGTCTCTTCCCTTATCGGATGCCGAAGAATCTGCGTCCGGGCACATCGCTCTACCGCAATGCCGACCAGACATTTTCGGCTATGCTCACTCACCAGACGGCCACACGCAAAATACCTGTCAGTATGTCGCTGTCGGCTACCGACGAGGGCTTCTCTTTGACCATGGCGGTTGACAACTCGACATTCCGCGCGGTCTCGGTGGTTGCCTTTGAGCATCAACCGGCGCAGAAACCGCAAGAGGAGAATATCATCCGCCAACTGTCCAAATTGGGCGATACCGTCTTCGAACCAGGCGCCATCACCGTCAGTCCCCAGGCTGCCCAATATTTTATCCCATCCAGTTTCCTCAGCGAATTGCGCCGAAAGGTTGTCTCCCAAATCGCAGCCCGGATAGCTCAATCAGAGCATCAAGCATCAGACGACAGCCGCCAAGAGAATAGCCACCAAGAGAATAGCCACCAAGAGAATAGCCAAGAAGCTCCCTCTAACCCTTTAATGCAGTGTCGTCATTGCATCCGCTATTCCATGGGTTATTGCGTTCGTCGGGGAGGCAAACCCGCATCATGGCGTGAACCCCTCACGCTCGTCATGAGCGACGGACGGCGGTTCGCCCTGCAGTTCGATTGCCACCATTGTCAGATGAATGTGCTAAAGGTTGGGGGTTGAGGGTTGAAGGTTTCGTGTTGAGGGCTTTGAGGTGTTAGGTGAGAAAGAGATGAGTTAAGAATCACAAGTGGCAAGTAGGGACGCGGCGTGCCACGTCCGGACACCAGTTACAATAACAGTACAAATATGAAAACGAGGAAGAACCTATTACAGCGCATTGCGCAAATCATGAGCAGGAGTGTGGTCTTCATGACGCTGCTCGTGCTGATGCTTTGTGCGTTTTCCTCGTGTCGCCACCATCCCGCTGCGCAACCCCGTAGTCTCATCGACACGCTGACCATGGGGGTGGACACCAATGCGTTCCGCACGACGCATCATTACGCCCGCAATTATAATTTCCGTGTCAGCAGCGACTCGCTTGAACTCACCAACCAGTTGCCGGAGGAGAAGGTGTCGGGCTTGCAAGTCGATTCTTTCGTGGTGGACCGCGACCGGGTGCTGGTGGTGGCCGACATCCGTATTGTCAAAGCCGACACCATCGACTCGGTGTGGGTGCAACTGGCGCAGGACAATTCCGTCTCGGGATGGGTGAGAGAGGGTGAGATGCTCAGGAATGTGACGCCCGACGACCCTGTGTCGCGCTTTATCATGTTCTTCTCCAACCAGCATCACCAGTATTTCCTCTTGTTGCTCATCTTCCTCATCTTAGGCTATACCGTCAGTATGTTGCGCAAACGGCAGGCTTATATTGTGCATTTCCGTGATATCGCCACCTTCTATCCCACCTCGTTGGCAGTGGTCGTGGCGATAGCGGCGACGGTCTATTCACATATCCAACAGCACGACCCGGAGATATGGAGGCATTTCTATTTCCATCCCTTGCTCAATCCCTTGGTCCACCCCTTCCCCTTGGCCGTCTTCTTGGGGTTGATGTGGCTGATTCTGGTGCTGACCATCGCATCGGTCGACGACACGTTCCACCATCTTGAACCGATGGAGGCTATCATCTACTTGCTGGGCTTGTTCGGCGTGTGCGCGTTCAATTATCTTTTCTTCTCCACCGTCACGCACTCCTTCTTAGGTTACCTCCTCTTGGTGGCATACATCGCTTTCGCCGTCTATCAGTATATCACACGCATCCGTTCCCCATATATCTGTGGCAACTGTGGGAAGCAAATCCACAGCAAGGGACGTTGCCCCCACTGCGGTGCCGTCAACGAATAAGAAATCCTCGGTCATCTAATCCTAAAAAATAAGGATTGCACATGTCGATGTAAAGTTGTACCTTTGCACCGAAATTTCAAATATGATGAAAAGAATTAGCTTTTTAATTCCGGCCATGTTGATGGCTGTGACCACTCAAGCCTTTGCTTTTGAGGCAGTTACGAA
>JAEEGL010505621.1_pt1 | contig 16481 bp, 8 predicted proteins | sample 9134231 | NCBI WGS metagenome assembly JAEEGL01 (sample SAMN16246548, study PRJNA631951) | gut metagenome | biome: gut microbiome; feature: rumen; material: fiber-attached | host: Bos | place: Iran: Karaj | collected 2018-10
CCTACACGTCCACTGGAGGCATCGGGTACATCGGGCGAGAAGGCCGAGATGAACGGTGTAGTAAACCTCTCAGTAAAAGACGGTTGGTGGCTTGAGGGCTATCGTGAGGGGGCCGGTTGGGCTCTTACCGAGAAGCGTACCTACCAGAACCAGGGCTATCAGGATCAACTCGACGCTGCCACCATCTATGGTCTGCTCGAAAACGAGATTATACCTCTTTATTATAATAAGGACAAGAAGGGTCTCTCGAAGGGCTGGATCAAGGTTATCAAGAACAGTATCGCACAGATTGCACCTCACTACACCATGAAGCGCCAGTTGGACGACTACTACTTGAAGTTCTATGAGAAAGAGGCCAAGCGTTTCAAGGAAATCACCAAGGATGACAACCGTCTGGCCAAGGAGATTGCACAGTGGAAGGAAACCGTCGTAGAGCGCTGGGACAGCATCAACGTGATAAAGGCCGAGTGGGACTATCCCGCCGCCGGCATCCAGACGGGCGAGACCTACACGCTGCGCTATGTCATCAACGAGCAGGGTCTCGACGATGCCGTTGCCCTGGAGAAGGTCAACGTTTACACCGATGCCAAGGGCGAGGAGCGCATCTTCTCTATCGAACCGCTGAAGATGGTGGCCAAGGACGGCAACAACTACACCTTCGAGGCTACGCTTGCACCGAAGCAGGCTGGCCAGTACAGGAGTGCCGTGCGTATGTACCCGAAAAACAAGAACCTGCCCCACCGTCAGGACTTCTGCTACGTGAAGTGGCTCGAACTGCCGCAGAACAACGCATAGTATATTCCCTTTCCGTATTATCGGAAAGTGTAGGATAGCATCGCAATCCCCGCAATTCATTGATGAGTTGCGGGGATTTTCATAAATTATCGTATCTTTGTATGGCATTTCTCTCTTTTTTTCGTACCTTTGCAGCCGATATGGAACATAAGCAACTTAATGAAGTGCTACAGCGAAATGTAGCGGAACTATCAAGGCTGTCGGAACGTGAACGGGCCATGATGCCCGCCGGGACTGCTCCGATGCCAAGTGTAGAAGAGGTAAGACGTATCGTGAGCCTGTGTAAGGACATTATCTTTACCGACTATTTCCACAAGCGGCAAAGCGATGAACTGATGCGCTCGTATCATATTGGCGTGAGCATGGATGAACTCTACGGACTGCTATGCCGGCAGATAGCACGAGGCCTACAGTTTTGTGAAGAATGTGCAGATAGTGATGTAATCAGTAATGCCGAAACACTGGCCGTAAAGTTCATTGACTGGTTGCCTGAGGTGAAACGCCTGCTGTATACCGATGTGGAGGCAATGTTCCAGAGCGACCCTGCAGCCACAAACTATGGTGAGGTGATTTACTGTTATCCTGTAATGAACGCGATGACGCACTATCGTCTGGCCCATGTGCTGCACCAGATGCAGGTGCCGGTGATACCACGTATTATTACCGAACAGGCTCACTCCCGAACAGGCATTGACATCCATCCGGGGGCTCAGATAGGCGAATATTTCGCCATTGATCACGGCACGGGCGTGGTAATTGGCGAGACCACAATCATCGGCAACCACGTGACCCTGTATCAGGGTGTGACGCTGGGTGCCAAGAGTTTCCGTTACGATGAGAACGGCAATATGCTCAATAATCCGCGCCACCCGATTATCGAGGATTACGTGACGGTCTATTCCAATGCTTCTATCCTTGGACGTATCACCATTGGTCATCACTCGATAATCGGCGGCAACATCTGGGTGGTAAACGATGTTCCGCCTCACTCGCGCATACAGCAGAGCAAAGCGGTAGATATGTCATTCCAGGGAGGCCTGGGCATTTAGTCGGACTGATACCATACGGGCGGTATCCAATAAGCGATTTTATCATTTTAGGTAAGTTAACGTTAAATAATTGGAAGTTTGAAATAATATTCGTAATTTTGCACACGCTTATAAAAACAAACGTCTATAAAACAAACAAAGCAATGTTGAAACCATTAAACAAACACTTCGCTCCGAAGAGCGTCATGCCTGAAAAGGTTATTCAGTTTGGCGAGGGTAATTTCCTCCGCGCGTTCGTCGATTGGATTATCTGGAACATGGACCAGAAAACCAACTTCAACGGCTCCGTCGTTGTTGTACAGCCACTGGCACAAGGTATGGTCGATTGGCTTAACGGTCAGGACTGCCTATACCATGTCAACCTGCAGGGACGTGAGAACGGCAAGCCCGTCAACACGCTGGAGCGTATCGACGTCATCAGTCGCTGTCTGAATCCCTACTCACAGAACGACGCTTTCATGTCGTTGGCCGACCAGCCCGAGATTCGTTTTGTCATCTCCAATACCACGGAGGCAGGTATCGCCTTCGATCCTGAGTGCAAACTTGACGACAAACCCGCTTCCTCTTATCCTGGCAAACTGGTGCAACTGCTGTATCGTCGCTATCAGACCTTCAACGGCGACCCCACCAAGGGACTTATCATCTTCCCATGCGAACTCATCTTCCTCAACGGCCATGTGCTGAAGGACTGCATCCGCAAATATATCGACCTGTGGCAATTACCCGAGGGCTTCCGCAAATGGTTCGAAGAGTCATGCGGCGTCTATGCAACGCTCGTTGACCGTATTGTGCCGGGCTTCCCCCGCAAAGAGATTGCACAGATTCAGGAGAAGGTAGGCTATCGCGACAACCTCGTAGTGCAGGCCGAGAATTTCCATCTCTGGGTTATTGAGGCCCCGAAGGAAGTGGCACAGGAATTCCCCGCTGACAAGGCCGGTCTGCACGTGCTCTTCGTTCCCTCTGAGGAGCCGTACCACAAGCGCAAGGTGACGCTGCTCAACGGCCCGCACACCGTGCTCTCGCCCGTAGCATTCCTCAGCGGTGTAAATATTGTTCGCGATGCCTGCAACCATGAAGTCATTGGCAAGTACATCCACAAAGTGCAGTTTGAGGAACTCATGCAGACGCTCGACCTGCCTATGGAGGAACTGGAGAAGTTTGCCGGCGATGTGCTGGAACGCTTCGACAACCCGTTTGTCGACCACGCCGTAACCAGTATCATGCTCAACTCGTTCCCCAAATTCCAGGCTCGCGACCTGCCCGGCGTGAAGACCTACTTGGAGCGCAAGGGCGAACTGCCCAAGGGCCTTGTGTTCGGTCTCGCTGCCATCATCACCTACTACAAGGGCGGCAAGCGCTTCGACGGTGCCGACATCACCCCCAACGACGATGCGAAGATTATGGAACTGCTACAGCAACTCTGGGCTACCGGCGACACACAGAAGGTGGCCGATGGCGTGCTTGCTGCCGAATTCATTTGGCAGGAAGACCTTAACAAGGTGGCCGGCCTTAACGCCCTCGTCAAGCAGTACCTCGACCTCATCCAGCAGAAGGGTATGCTGGAGGCCGTGAAGACTATCCTGTAACCTGAGAATTATTCAAACTGTAATAAGATTCTCCAAGATTCTTAGAATAAGTACAAGAATCTTGGAGATTTTTTTAGTTTTACAACCTGTCTTTCTTTTTTTCCAGATGAAGCAAAAAATACTTATCCTCATTATTTCGCTGATGCCGCTCCCCATGCTGGCCTGGCACCAGATCAAGGCCCCCAACGTGAAGAGCCTGCAGGTAATCCTGAACGATGACTTCGAGGCATTACCCGTATTGAGACTGAACAGCCGCGACGTGCTCAGTATCGGGTTCGACGAACTGTCGCACAACTATCACCGCTTTGTCTATCATCTGGAGCCGTGCAACCCCGACTGGACACCCGTAGAGGGCCTATTTGAAAGCGACTGGCTCAGCGGGCTCAACGACCAGCCTATAGAAGACTACGAAAATTCCATCAACACCACCGTGCTCTACACCCACTACGAATTCCGCTTTCCCAACGAGTATACCAACGTGAGGATGAGCGGCAACTACCGCTTGCACATCATCGACGAGGAGATGCCCGACGAAGATGCCCTGGTGGTGGAACTGCGCGCGGTGGAGCCTATATGCAACGTGGGGCTGGGCATCAGGACAAATACCGACATCGACCTGAACGACAGCCATCAGCAGGTGGAAATGACGCTGAGGCTCAACGGGCTTCGGGTGATACGCCCCGACGAGGAGATCCAGACCATGGTGATGCAGAACGGAAGGGAGGACAACATGAAACTGAACATTGCCCCAACGCATATCACGCCGCAGGCCCTGAAATGGGAACACAACCGCCGACTGATCTTCGATGCCGGCAATGAATACCATAAGTTCGAGGTGCTCGACCCCCATCATATCAGCATGGGACTGGCCAGCGCGATGTGGGACGAAGACACCCGCTCATGGCATGCCGTGCCATATCCCTGCACGCCCAGCAAGAGTTATCTGTATGATGTGGATGCCAATGGAGCATTCCTCCTGAGAAACAGCGACAACTACGAGGTTGAGCGCACCTCGGAATATGTCTACGTACACTACAACTTGCAGCCGCTGCGCATCTACGATGATGCACAGGTCAGGCTCATCGGGCGATGGGCCATGGAGGATCCTGAGAACTATGTCATGACTTACAACGAAGAAACGCAGACCTATCAGGCCTGCGTCCTCCAGAAACTGGGCTATTATAACTATCAGATAGTGCTCTGTGACTTTGACGGAACACCGCATACGATGCCCGAGGAAGGCTCCTATTTCCAGACTGAGAACCGCTACGAGGCCCTAATATATTATAAAAGTACGGGCGCACGCGCATGGCGTCTGGTGGGTTATCAGGAAGTAACCTTCAAGCCCTGAGACATTCAAATAGCCAGCCTTCAGACCCTGAGACATTCAGATAGCCAGCCTTCAGACCCTGAGACATTCAGATAGCCAGCCTTCAGCCCTTGAAACTCTCCCTGTATTCCGTCGGGGTCATCTTATACTGATGGAAGAAATTGCCCATCAGGTAGTTGGGCGTATAGAAACCACATTCCTTGGCAATCTCCTCAATGGTCATATCCGTATTCTTCAGCAAATCGACAGCCCGCTGCAAGCGATAGATGCGGGCCAGTTCGCGCGGGTTCTTATAGATGTCGGACATTATCAACTCATAGAGCGACACCACGTCCATCTTGGCCGTTGCACCAAGTTGAGTCATCGTCAGTTCGCCCTTTTGATGCTCTCTCACGTAAGGCATCAGGCGCATCATCACCTCTATGAACTGCGGACTCATCTTTGACGATGACAGATCAAGATCCTGACGGAAATCATCCTGCGTGGGAGATAGCATGTCGTTGGCCGACACATCGCAACGATCAACAAACTTTCGTATCTTTCGTATGATGTCGCCCTCCTCGTGGCTGCGGCGCAGACGCATGCGTTCGTTACGCACATAGAAAACCAGATTGACAATAGCTAATGATAGCAGAATGACGGCCAGCAGCCAGAAAATACCGGTGGTCTGCCACCACGGCTGACTGACGATGATATTCCATTTATATGGTTTGTTGTCCCATATATTAGGATACATCGATGTCTGCAACTCCAGTTTGTAGGTGCCAGGTTCCAGTCCGAGCAGGGGCAGATGAAGCATGCCCTTCGAGTCAACCTTGCCGCCGCTGTTGAAATAGGAATAGACCGTCCAGTCTTCATACCCCTTCAGTCCATCTACACGCACGCGATAGTAACTCTGTAGCGGCCGGTAGTAGTTCAAGGCCGAGAATGTGAGCGATACCGTTGTCTGATTGCTCTTCAGGTTGATGTCCCATATACGCGACAAGGCCTTGTCGACTATCACATTGTCGTCGACCGCCATGCCCGCCTCCACATAGTTGCCGTTCACCATCAGGCGCACCAACTTAGGAAACTGCATCGTGGAATGTGGCGTGTTCAACTCCTCCAGGTCAGCGGGGTCAAAGGTTATGACATGGTCTATCGACTGCATCACTATGCGTCCGTCGTCCAGCAACTTGGCCTTGCAATTAACAAACGACTCGCTGGGCACGCCGTCGGCGGTGTTGAAACTGTTGACGAACTCAACTTCCTCACCCTTGAAGCGCACACATGAGATACCATTCGATGTGGCTGCCCATATATGATGGTTACTGTCCTCAACAACGGAATGAATCACATTATTGTAAAGGCCGTTTCTCCTGGAAAAGATAATGGGTTCCGACTGGGGTGTCTTATAGAGATAAAGGCCCGAAATTGTGCCTATCCACGACCACCCCCTACTGTCCATATACATACAGTTGGCGCGTATGCCTTGAAACTCCGTGATGTTCTGCTCCAGTTCGTCCATCAGCGACGCATACTTCAACGCCTCAGGGTCTGTCCATGAGTAAAGCGTAAATGCGGGTTTGGTGGGACGGGCATACAATACGCCCCGGTTCTCAGTGCCTATCCACAAGCCGTCCTGACGGTCAAAGGCCAACGTGTTGCAATCGGTCTGGATTACCCGTCCGTCGCTCAATGTCAGTTCCTCTACATGTGTCATTTCCTTCGAGCCTATATCGTATATCCAGAATCCCCATTCCGAGGGAATATAGATCTTGTTATTATGGAGTGCCATATTATTCGCGTGATAGGGAAACTCATGGATGATAGTCCACTCTCGTTTCTTCACATCATAATACATGAACACCGACTCTTTCTCTCCATTGCGTATCTGGAAGTAGCCGTCCTCATAGCGCAGGATTGTCGACGAGCGGTTATAGCGCATGGCTGTGTCCCAGTCGTAAGCCTTGGTACGATGCAGCGTCTTGCCAGTGTTCAGTTCTTGCGCTATCTCCTCGCCGCTATCGTAGAACGTTACCAGCAGGCTGTCGAACACATCCATATCCTGCAGGTTCTGGTCACGTAACACGTTGTAGGTCTTCTGATTGCTAACCCCGTAAAGTCCCTGCTCCATGAGAAACCAGACCCCACCAATGGAATCGACGAACAGATCCTGTAATGGTTCCTGGGCACCCATGCTCTTTACCACGCTGTCGACATTCTCCACGAATGTCTCCATTGTCAGGTCTACACACGTGACGCTGTGTGTATTCTTCAACCAGATATGATGCTTGCGGTCAAAATACAGATGGTAGTTGCCACGGTAGTAAGGCAACTGATACTGATACTCCGGGCGAGTACCAATATGGGTGAAACTGGAGCCGGTATAGAAGTTGATATTACCCAAGGTAGAGATAACCATTCGTCCCGTCTTGGTACACACCACAATCTGCGCACTATTGTCGGCCAGTTCGTTTGCAGCATTGATAACCTGAAAAGTACGCTCTACCGAGGCGTACATATTCAGGCTTGCTGTCAGTATTAATAGTAAAGTTATGGTTCGTAATATCGATTTCATTTCATATAGTCGATTATTCTGGATTTAGAATCTTCTTTCCCTTCGAGCGAGCATTATCAGAGCGAACGATCTGGATGCCCTTTCTGGAACTGTCTGAGGGTCGGCCGTCAAGGGTGTAGACACGGGTAGCATCGTTCTTTGACGCAATAGGACTGCTAATGCCTGAGAGATCTTCGCCGCTCATCACCTGCTTCACTTCGCTGGACGAGAGAGCATAATTGTAAATGCGCACATCCTCCATATAGCCGGCGAACATGGGGTCGCTGTTGAACTGGCTGCGGCCCAGGTAATTGAATACCGGACGGATGTCGCAGGGACGGATGGTAATGCCCGTGCTGGCAGACACTTCCTCGCCATCGATGAAGATAGCCACACGTCCACTACCGATGGTGACAGCCACATGTTTCCACTTGTTGGGCAACGCTGTGGGAGCGTCTACCACCTGCTCTTCGCCGCCATTCTTGATAGCGAAGCGCATTTTGCTGCCATTACTGGGGGTGAGGAACATATAGTGGTTGGTGTCGTAGCCAAAGTCGAAGAGGCGGTGCCAACTACCTGTATAACTCATGTTAAACACCCACATTGAGACAGTAAGTTCTTCAGAGTTGGCTACCTCGTAAGGCAGACGCATGTACTTAGATGAGGCGAATCGTGCAGCCTTTGTACCCTCTGCATGTCCGTCTACATACTCGAAGTCCTTGTTAGGAAGGGCATCCATCATATTTGGTGTTGAGTCAAGTGCATCGCCATTCATCAACCACTGAGCAACGAGTGAAGGTGCCGATGCAGGTGCAGCCTCTACCACCTCGGATGCAGCCGACATGTTGTCACACTTGTCGATGGCTTTAATCTTATATAAATAAGAGGTACCCTGCGTGCAGGTATTGTCAACAAAATAATTGGTTGTCACTTTGCGGCCAATAGTGTTCCATTCATCAGTATCTTTAGGCGAACGGAGCACCATGTAGCCTTCGAGGTCTTCGTCGGTATTAGGAGTCCACGAAAGGGCTACGGATGCATTATTGGGCTCAGCGATAAGTCCGTCAGGTACAGCAGGAGCCTTAGAATCATATTTAACGTCGGCCGGGAGGAAACGCCACAACTGCTGGCTGGCATTGGTGCCTGATAGTTTGCTGTTCTGGAAGACGTTCACGCCATTACTGTTACTCGACGATTCAGCGGAAAGATAGAGTGCTGATGCCCGATTGCGAATATAGTAATAGCCATTGCCGGCATATTCAAGATACCACTGCTCGTTGACATCGGGTGTTGCATTCTGACCGTAGGCCATCACATTGCCTCGGGGTGAAGTAGAGAAATTGACAACATTCATGTGCAGACTGCTGCTTGTCACCGACTCAATATCATAGAAACTGAAGTCGCCGCCAATACGCGCATTGATGGGCCGTACCACCCACAACTGGTAATTGTTGCTGCCCGACCATGCCTGCATGTCAACATTGTCGCCTGTAGCCGTAGCCACATTGCGCGTGGCCTTGTTCACAATCTTGTAAGTACCATTGATAATGCCGGGAGCCACATCCTCGCCCCAGGTAATATCAATGACGCGCTCACCGTTGCATTGTCCTTTCTGATAGCCCGTGCCACCCGGCATCTCCATCATGAAATCGCGTGTTGGTCCATAACCGTCGAAATAGACATCACGGTCATACGATACAAACTGGTATTTGGTTGTATAAGCCTGGCGTTCACTAGAACCCACGAAAGCCTTCACACGTCCGTCGTCATGACGATAGACTGATGCAGCCGTCCAGTTGTCGCGATGCTCGGCATATTTCAATCGCTCACCGTTTTTGCTGAACTGACAGAACTCACCACGTGCGCGGCTGTCGAAGCCCCACCAGATACCAACAGTCATACCATACTCCAGACCAATCATTGCCTCGCCCACATTGTGCATCTCGTCTGCATAACCCACCTTTCCATCGTTTTTCAACCGTTGGAAGAATGCAGCAAAACTATCGAACGAACCAGCCAACTGATGGGTGTTGCCCCATTCGTAGTAGTCCTTACCCGTAGTATACCACTCCAGGGCCTTATCGTTGTTTAGGGTATTGCTACCAACGATGGATACTTCAGCAAAACGCGGATAATCCTCTTTTAAAATCTTGGCCACCTGCATTTGCTTCTGAGGCGTGGCACCCTCTTCTGTTGTCCAATAGTCGGGCTCGTTGAAGGGGGAGACGCCAATGACGGGATGCTTGGTAAACCTCTCCATCCAGTGTACGTGGCTATTGATCATCGCGGCCCAGTGTTCCACGTTGGCACTCTTGTTATTCACGAAATATTCACAGGTGCCGGCCTCCTGGTCGGCAGTAAGCACGATGGGTAGCGTAGAACTCACCTTATTGAATATTTCGCTGCGCTTTTTCAAAACAGTAATGACCGACTGGTCGAGTGCGGAGTCGTTGACCAGCGGCTTGGTAAACCGGAAAGCCGAACGGCCAATGCCGATATTCTCCTTTCCTATATGGTTGATACCTTTCAAAAGATTCCCTTCATCAATCCAAGCCTGATCCAAACCCCATATAGGTTCAAAGCGTTTGCCCTCGCCATTTATTGAGAATGGCACCACCACATCGCTCTTATCGCAGATGGACAATGAAGAAGACGATGATGAACGCTCCTGCGAATAAGCCCCTATACAGCCAAGCAGAAGAAATGCAGATATAATAAATCTACGCATAAAACTATTTCCCACTTTTATTACCATTTTAAATTTCATTTATACTCAAATTACCACGATGGCTCATTTTCCATAAATAGAGCCAGTAAGGATAATATTAGCCACACCGATATAGTCGCTCACGTCGATAACTCCATTGTGATCCACGTCGGCGGCTTTTTCGTTGAAGTCTTCGGGCGTACTACCCAGTATATGGTTGGCCACGCCGATATAGTCACTTACATCCACTTTGTCGTCGCCATTGATGTCGGCTACCATATAGGAAACACCCTGAGCCCTTTCGTTATTATAGGCTATCTCGGCTTCGGTGACACCTACGATTGGCATTGTCTCACCCTCCCATCCGGAAATTACAGGCATGGGCTCGGCATTGCTATCGTCAAGGGCAAGCAGATCACCATTATTTCTTTCAACTCTTGGGCGCGAAGATGAATCGACTACCTTTTCAAAAACACCATTGTTCACATAATAGTTGTTAACATACACGCTATGCCTGTTAAACGCACCCGTCAGATTGCAATTGCCGTCTATTGGCTTATCCACTTGCGTACCATATTCATAGAGCATGAGGTCGGCAGTTGCAGAGCGATAGATGCAAGGCACGCCGGCTTCAGAGTGATCAATCTTCTCCAGGCACAACTGGGTATAGTCGGGCGTGATACCCACTATCTGATAAATCTCCATACCTTCACCGGGATAGAAACTATAGGGCAGGCAGATTATGTTCCACTGGTTGGGCGTTACGGTAGCCTTATAGACGGGGTGGAAGCGCAGCACGAAGTCGGTGGCACACCACCAGCCCTCGCGGTTGTCGCCTACGGCAGTCGCCTTGCCAAACTCATGCCACTTGCCATCGACAGCACCATGCTTAGACCCTACGAAGCCGATAGTGATGTTGCCTTTCTGAGGTACGTAAATAGGCGTGGTGGTCAGCGTCTGCCACTTACCGTCTACGGGCAAGTCGAAGAAATCACTGGTCAGGGCAGGTGTCTCTACCTTTTTGTCGTCGCAGATGATATAGCCGTGCTGGTCGGTCTGGCAGAAGTGCTCAGTAGTGGCTTTGCATTCGAGCACATAGATACCCTCTTCCAGCCCCGTCAACTTCTGGCGCACTTCCATTGTGGCATCAGGATTCTCTGACTGTTTGATGCTCCACCATGCGTTCCAGCAGGTCTTGCCATCCACAGTATTGATGCGTTGGTCGCCACCGGTGTAGGTTCCCACCTTGGTCTCCCATCCCGTAGACATGGCGAAGGAAGGAGATCTCGGCTGCTTGGAGGCTTCGCTGAAGTCGAGGTAAATGTTCAAAAGTCGCTTCACCTCGTTTACGGCATTCACTATTTGGCTGGCTCTGGTAGCCGTGGCCGTGGATGCCAGCAGGGCACACATATCGTCGTAGCGTGCACAACGCTCTTCGCTGATAGATGCCAACACAGCATTCAGCGAGTCAATTACAACCATATACTTCAAGGCCTTGACATGATTATCCAACGCATCCTCAACGGCCCTCAAGGCAGCATCATCGGTCGTTGTGACAGCATTGAGGGCGGCATCGAGCATATTGTTGAGTTTCGGATAGGCGGTGTTGAAAGCCTTGTACACCTCGGCCTCCTTGCGTCCTTTGTCAATACCGTCGGCTACTGCTTCCTCGCGGGTGTCGAAGAGTTGGCGCAACTCTATCTTGTCCACCTGTGCCTTAGCCTGGAGCGCACGCATGCCTAATATAGCCTTCTGGTAGGTCTCAGAATTGAATGTAGCCGACTGGCGCTCCCATTTTTCAGTCGAGCGCAACGAAAGTATAGTCTTTTTTTCCGCAACGCCGTCGTCTGTCAGGCTGAGACGCATGCCGCTACCGCTTTTGAGTACGGCCATACGGAAATAGTAGTCTTTGCTTGGCTCCAGATCTATGATTTGCTTAACCGATTTCTCTGTATCAAGATTACCATTTGCATGAGCCTGCAGGTAAGCACCACCCTCGGCACCACCTTTGGGTACAATTTCGAAGTAAGGCTCGGCCAGCGTGCTTCCTGCACCGTTAGTCCAGCCAGAGAAGCCGTTGTTGAAGTCGGAGTTGACAAACAGGTTGCCGCCAACATATTTCATATCTCCATTGACCTCGATTATGTCGCCCGTATACACATCCTCGCTAGAGTAATAGTGTTTTCCATCCATATAAACCACATGCAGACGGTATTTCACACCATCATCGCCAGCAGGCACATCGTAGGTATAGTCGGCCGGACCGTCCTCTAAATCTATTACGGCAAGCGTCTGCCATTTTCCTTCTTGTGTCTTCTTCTGAATTTCCATCAACTGGTTAAACTCACCGTTAACCTCATGCCATGTAAGGTGCGTTACGCCGTTCACCTCTTCCTGCGTAAAACCAGACGGAGCGTACTGGGGAGGGGTTTTAGGTACGAAGTCATACTTTCCGTTATAGCCCATCGGCGCGGTCATCGAAGCGTAATATTCTCCGGCCGGTGTGAGTGTTCCACTCTTATACAGTCTCGATGGATCACGTTCATTATTCCAATAATAGTAGCGCTCAACACAGTCATTATTATTAAGCCCGCTACAGATATTCTGGAGTGCGGATTTCACTTGTTCCTCCGTCACACCGCTAGCAAAGGCACCGTTGCTGTTCCATGAGGCACCCCAGCACCACTCTGAAATCCATATCGGACGTTTGTATTTATTTGTCCAGTTAGTCACATTACCGAAATTGCCCTCTGGCCAATAGCAATGCAGGTCAATGATGTCGCAACGCCATCCGCGAGCATCAATAGAATCCATAAACTCAGCCAGGAAGCCCGTAGCGTTCCAATAGTCGCTGCCGTCCCATGATGCCGGTGAGCAGAGGCGCAAGCCCGTCCGCATCATATTTTCCCAGTTGCCTAAAATAGTGGCCAAGTCCTGCGGGGTGTCATCGCTGGGATTACGCGGCTCGTTATTGTTTTTGGTGTGAGGCGACTGCGATGTGCTGCCAATGGTAGCCGACGAAGGATAGTCTTCGTAAATATGGTTGGGCACCCACTCAATGTCGGGCAAGAAGCTGCTGTTTCCCTGGCCCCAGTCATAACTACTCTGCACGTTGAGGGCATCCAATGCGTCTTTCACCATATAGTTGGCCAGTTGCTTCTTACCAGCATCGTACCACTTAAACACACGATAGGACGAAATCTTCTGATCCAGCACTACTGGCAGCGATGCCATCTCTACATCTTTGTCGGCAGCAATGAAGCAGCGGCTATAGCCTCTTCCCTCGGCTCGTGTCGAGAATGTGACCATATAGCCGCGCTTGAGTTTAAACGAACGTATGCGGTTGTTCAGTTTATTATCGGGAAGGGTATTCATATAGCCTCCCGAATTCTCCAGTCCGAAATCATTGCACGACTCGCCGCCATAGTTGGTCTCGCTGTATACGGTCAGCGGTTTGAAACTGTTTCCGTAGGGCAGGATGATACAGCCTCTGTTGTAGAGTTTCACCTGACAGTTACTATTGTTGCTGGCCTTGACACCGTTGATCTGCACCTTCGAGAGCCAATTGTTGATGGCTACCGATGGTTTCACATTACTCAGGATAACCACGGCATGCTCGGTATTGGCGATATTGATTGAACCTGCATCGCCAAAAGGAGTATCCGATGTGATGATGTAGTCAACATTTTCGCTGACGGTAACCGCAGTTGTAACTTTTGTTACCGTTTTTTTCGAATTGGCTGCCATTGAGGGCGTTGTGACCATCAATAAAAAAGCCAAGAAGATGAAAAAGGCTGAAAATGATTTTGTCATATTGTTTATTGTTTTTAGTTAGTAATCGCATTATCGGATGCAAAGATAATCAAAAAACAATAAATTACAAAATAATTATCTTTATTTTTTACACTCCATCAGTTGATTTTAATCAATGAAATAAGAATATTTTGGCAAAATGGTGCCACGAAAACTTGCACATTAAAAGAAAAACATGTACTTTTGCAACAAGGTCAACACAAAGCGTCAATATAATATGAAACTAAAAATCAAGGTATGCGGAATGCGCGACGGAGAGAACATCCGTCAGGTGAGTGAACTCGGAGTCGAGTACATCGGCATGATTTTTTGGGACAAGTCGCCACGAAACGTAACGATGATTCCCACGCATGCCGGCATCATACCCGACAGAGCCGCCGAGATAGCCAGGTGTGCCTGTAACTCTCCCCTAAACGTTGGTGTCTTTGTCGACGAGATGCCCCAGAACATCATTACCCGCGTTGTCAACTTCCACCTTGACATTATCCAGATGCATGGCCATGAGACCCCTACCCTCATCCGCAACCTACGCGCTACCATCGACCCTGACATCCGTCCGGGCATCCAGATTTGGAAGGCCATCAGCATCCCCACCGCTTCCGTAAGCCATGATCATTTCGCAAACTGCAACGAGTCAAAGCAAACCCTCAATGAGGTCTGCAAACCATACGAAGACTGCGTGGACGCTTTCGTCTTCGACACCCAGACACCCAACGCAGGCGGCAGCGGCCAGCATTTCGACTGGTCGGTACTGGAGGCCTACGATGGCGAGAAGCCTTTCCTGTTGAGCGGCGGTATAAGTCCCGACGATGCAGAGCGCATCAGCCAGTTCCATCATCCCAAATGTATAGGTATTGACCTCAATTCACGCTTTGAAACGGAGCCAGGCATAAAAGACGTTGATGCCCTCCGGACATTTATTAATAAACTGAACAAAACGGCTTAAAGCCCCCAAGACATTATTTAGTAGCAGCCCAGTCCATGGGCCGTGGATAATGAATCAAGGTGGTAGTCGTACATCAGGTTGTCCTCGTCAACGAGGATAAAGTGCTGCTTACCCTGAATACTGTCCTTGGGCGTTTCCCAGATGATGTTCGAGAAATGCACGGAGTCTTCCGTCTCTACCTTCGGGGTACGCAGCAGGGAATTAACAAACTGATATTCAAACGCGGTGGAGTCCTTTTTCTCGCCCATCAACACATCATCGTCGTAGCCCGTTACAATACTGCTGTCACACAACAGGCGGTAAAGTGGCATCTCGTTGCTGAAAAAGATAGCAGCACCTCGGCCTCCCACAAAGGGATAGAACTGCGCCATCGTACAGCGCGATATATCGGCAGAGCCACCATAGATAGCCACACAGTCGCCTTCGGCATTGGATAACTGGCAGAGGCGCAGACGGATATTGGCATTATAGGCGGCCAGTCCTATGCCCTTGCTGTTATGCACGACGCATTGCTGCATGTCCAGCCTGAACGTATGCTCGTCGTAGGCAGCCGAATCACACAGGATGCCATACTTTCCGGCATTTCGAACCTCTGTTTTCAGTAGCACATTGCCCGTTGATGATGAATGGAATATGATGCCACCATCCTTACCCCATTGTCCGCTGACGCGGTCGTAGGGCAGATAGTCGAACATGTGGTCGAGGCGATCACCTCGCAGGGTAACGCTGTCGGTGAGCAGGCGGCCATAGACATCAATGCCCTTGCCGTCGTGGAAATAGAGCGTAGTATTGCGGATGGTCAACGTTGCAGCACTATCAACACTCAGACCACCATATATAATAATAGGTCGTCGGCTCTCAATGAGCGAGTCTGACCGCACCACCACGTCGCGCATCGTCACGGCATCCCACGAATGTCCCTCCAGATAGACGCTCTGCTCAATGCCGCTCTCCAACTTGAATATCAACTGGTCTTCTATGAGTTGCGGTTCCAGTAGTCCGTTCTCAGGGGCCGTCAGTTCCACGAACACGCGGATGCTGTCGCCCTTGCGCACTTCCAGATTGCCGACCACCGCGCCGATGCTGCTGTCAAGGTAGGAGCCGTCGACGTTGACGCGGAATCCCGTCTGGTTGCCTTTGTTCAGCCTGACGCTCTGTATGCCCAGGCCGTCGCCGGCATTATTGTACACCCAGAAGTCGTATGTACGCGAGCCGATGCCGGAAAAGATGGTATCCATCTTCACCGAGTCGGTGGAAAACGTCAGCCGGGCCGATGTGCTGGTGGTAAACGAGTCGTCGTCAGAGCAGGCCACGAGCCCCAATACTATAGATAGAAATAAAAAAATCCGTCTTATCATCATACAGATAAAACGGATTTTTTCTTGTTTTATTGCAGACAAATACAAGAATCTGTCCCAACAAGTGGATGAAACTATCCCTCTTTTCTTACTTCCCGAAGTAGCGCTTCAGCAGTCCGGCGAATCCGGCACCATGACGGGCCTCGTCCTTGGCCATCTCGTGAACGGTGTCGTGGATGGCATCGAAACCTGCAGCCTTGGCGTTCTTGGCAATGCGGAACTTGTCTTCGCAGGCACCGGCCTCGGCAGCGGCACGCTTCTCAAGGTTGGTCTTGGTGTCCCATACGACCTCGCCCAGCAACTCAGCGAAACGAGAGGCGTGGTCGGCCTCCTCGAAGGCATAGCGCTTGAAAGCCTC
>JAEEGL014280926.1_pt1 | contig 16481 bp, 12 predicted proteins | sample 9134231 | NCBI WGS metagenome assembly JAEEGL01 (sample SAMN16246548, study PRJNA631951) | gut metagenome | biome: gut microbiome; feature: rumen; material: fiber-attached | host: Bos | place: Iran: Karaj | collected 2018-10
TAAACGTAATCTCGCAATTTATTCGATATTAGCTGTTCTTCTGATGAACAGCGGTTTGATTACAACGATGGCTGCTGACGACAATTCTTTGCCGTCGCCAGTCATATTGGTTCAGAGCATTGAAAATCTTCCTTCCTTTCGAATGAAGATGACTGATGCAATTTGTGATGCGATTTGTGATTTGCTGCGCATGGAAGAGCCCACTCCAGCTCATGTTGAGATCTGGATGGGAGTGAATAATGATTCGGCTCCCGATGCGGAACAGTTGGTGCGCAGGGTGCTCGCCTGCACGGTTTGGGATACTTTGCAAAAGGGATCTATCCGTTCAGATGTTGAGAAGTTGGCCGAATCGATCGTTGAGGAAGTGCTGGGAGAGAAACCAGATCCCCAACATTCTCATAAAGAATGGCAGCAAATTGATCAGGCCGCGGCGAATATATACGGGCGCCCTGTCCATAGTCTTCCGATACCCTATCCGCCGAGCAGAAATACATTGATGCCATCAAGTCCAAGCGGAACATCACAAATGCATGACCTATTCACTGATCGAGTTTGGGATATAGACCGGCGCTCTAGACTTAAACCTGGTCGTGCCGCCGCGGAATTGACCACAGAGATGGACATAAAGGGTAGAGAAGTTGTAGATACTAACTTGAGTGTGGCGGACACTTTGGTCAAAGTGAACCAAAGTGCTCTGGAGAAGGTTGGTCAGGATACCGAACAAGCCCGCAAAGATGCTGTGGAGAGCGAACGAGAGGCCGAGCGCAAAAAGGATCAGAAAGCACTCCAAGACGCGCTTGCGCAGAATGGCGGTAATAACAATGCTCCTGCGGAATCAAAGACACCTGAAGCCCAACAGTTTTCAACGGTGGAAGGGAACACGGGTGGTGAACAACCTCAACCTAAGAATGACATATCAGGTTCGGAAACAAATGCAGAGGGTGCTGATGCAACAGAAGCACCCATAGCAAAAACTCCGGTCGTGCAGCCTCAGACACAGTCACCTGTTGCTTCTCCATCAGCACCTCCAAGTCATTCTGGGACAGGTATGCCGATGACGGGAAACACAGCGGGTGCGCCGATGTGTCTCCCCGATAATTCGGCACCAATGACGCCATCCGTTCCTTCAGAGTCAGTCTCTACGCCGATAACGCCTGCCTCAGGAATGAACAACACCCCGTGGGGTGTTCCGACTGGAACACCTGTGTTGATGACACCGGCTAACCAGACCGAAGATTCTGTCAATATGACTCCTGCTGTCAATCAGGCTGTTGCTTCTGACAATGTTGGCAGTGGAGTTGATTCCGCTTCATCCGGGCAGATCGTTCATAACCTTATATGGGGAGCTCAAACAGCTCGAGATGAGCTTATTAATGCAATCTCAGAAGATATCTTGAAAGAGGCTGCGAAAAAGGGACCGGAAGCTTTTCAAGAAGCATTGAAAAATACGAGGGTATCGAAAGCAGTTGCAGCTACTCCTTTATATGCTGTCGATGCGCTTGTGACCTATAATGAAACCCAATCATTTGGTAAAGCGGCTGCTAAAGTAGGCTGCGATATTTTTGGTTGGGGGGTCGGTAAGGGAGTACAAGGGTTAACTTCAGGTCCCCTGACTCCGGTAGGTGGTTATGTTGCTGGAAAAGGTGCCGAATTGGGTAGCAGTAGGTTTTGCTATGATATAGCTGAAACCGAAATTGACGCATACAACAATGAATCCGCGTGTCGTAATATTTGGATTTCTATGGGTACAAATGATCCAAATGAGTTGAATGAGTTGTGTTCTCCTGGGGACTTGTTACATGGCAGAGGTCCAATCATTGAGCTATCGCTTCCGATTAAGGAATTTTAAATAAATGCCCCGACAGTCCTGGGTGAAAGCCTAGGGCTGTCTTTTTGGTCGCCTGGCGGCGATGTTGCTAAAGGGTGAAAGACCCAAATCCGCTTGACAGCGGGAAGGATACAGCCGAACACCAAGGGTATTCATCGTTAGGTGGAATCTGAAGAAAGTGAAGGCAAATTTCCGGTCTGCGTGATTTGCAAATGGGTTGGTTATTAATTCAGTTCGTTATCTGTAAGTCTCTGAAAACAATAAAATACCGTGTACGGAACAGTACACACGGTGGTCGTGAGGGCAGAAAAAGTGAGGTTGAAGTCTGCCCTCATATTTATGAGTCATATTTCTGAAAAATTGCAGCTTTAAAAGAGAATTATTTTCTGTATTTTTAAGGGTGCTGTTTTTACGGTGCAGCAGAGTGGAGTTCTCTTCATATTACGACTTCATACGAGATCGGGTGATACCCCAAGGAGGTATTCCGCTCGGAAGGGGCAGCCGTGACTGGCTGCCCTTTCTCTTTTAATAGGAGGAAAAAGGAGGATGAAGGCTGATCTCATATTTATGAGAGCATATTTCTGAAAAATTGCTTCTTTGAATGCAAGTTTTTTCCTGTATTTTTAGAGGTGCTGCAGTTCTTATGAACAGCAGAAAAAGTGATTTATCACCTTAACATTTAGGAGGGAATATGCTTAATAACTTAGTTGATTTAGATTTAGGTTGTGCGCCATATAAAAATGGCGTATCGCACGAGACCGCAAAACGTATTATTATGAATTGCGCTTCATTTGAAACGATATTTCTGCGTGGGGAACCGGGTGTTGGAAAATCAGAGCTGATATTGCAAGCGGCAAGATTAGCAGGGCTGAAAGTAAAACATTTATATGGTTCACAAATGACCGCGGAAGACACGAGTGGGCTTCCCCAGATCAGAGATGGAAAGGTAATATACTTCCCGCTTGAAGATTATATTCCGGAAGATGGTCTGCCTTTTTGTTTACTTATCGATGAGTACCCTGTTTGTTCGCCTGATGTGCAAAAATCATTGTATTCAATCATATTAGATCGAAAAGTGGGGGATTACTTTCTGCCGAAAGGTTCATGGGTCGTATTAGCGGGGAACAATAAAGAGGATCACGCGCTGGTGAGAAATGTATCTTCCGCGCTGACGAATCGAGTTCTTACCTTGGATTTGAAACTGGATGTGAATGAATGGTTGGAATGGGCAAAGTCAAATTCTATAAACAAGGATGTCCTGGATTTCATCACTAAATATCCGAATCAGCTTTTGGATAAACCGCCTGTGAAGCCAGCACCGTTTTCCACACCGCGTTCCTGGACGATGCTTGCCAATGCCATGGATCTGCTGAAAGAGAACCACAAATATGACATTGATTTGGTTGCACCTTTGGCTTTTGGAGCTCTTACGAAGAGTACCGCGGAGAAATTCCTTCAATCTGTATTTAAAACAAAGAAATATCCCGAAGCGATCTCACTTTCCAAGGCTGGAACCTTGGTAAGGATACTGGGTCGAGATCTGAGCTTATTGCTTTTATCGAGTCCCGGAGTGGGGAAGACTGATATTGTACGGCAGATAGCGGAGACGGAGAAACTGCCTTATGTTTCGCTCCTGGGCACACAGATCATGCCGGAAGATGTCTATGGCATGCCGCGAATCGTTGGTGACCGTGTGCATTTCTTCCCAATGAAGATGTTTGCACCCGAAGATGGAAAGCCGATTTGCCTCTTTCTGGATGAGCTGCCGGCCTGTTCGCCCGATGTGCAGAAAGCCTTTTATTCGCTTTTGTTAGACCATTGTGCGGGGACACATCATCTGCCAGAGGGATCGATCGTTGTCGCAGCCGGGAATCGGATGGAAGATCAGGCTCTGGTCAGAGGAATGTCGTCCGCTTTGGTCAACCGAACAATCATGCTGCAAATTCGTCCCGACTTAGAAGAATGGATCCGCTGGGCGGAGAATAATAATATCCGTAAAGAGATCAGAGCATATATAAAATTTACTCGTGGAGCAGCTTTGGAAAGACCGATTGTTGAGGCAGAGAGGCCGTTTTCATCTCCGCGATCCTGGGCAAAATTATCCAAACGCCTAGACCTTCAAGGGGATGATCTGGAAAATGAAGACATTCTTCACGCTATTGTGAAAGGCTGCATATCTCCGGAAGATACAAAAATTGTCATGCTTTTTGTAAAGCATTCATTCACCGACATGGAGACGATCGAATATTACGTTAAGCATCCGCAGGATATCCCGATGGGCGATACGCCTGTTGATTTGGCTAAACGCTATCTCATTTTAGAGAGCGTCCGTGGTGCGGATAAAGCACTGGACAATAAGAAGAAATTTGTTGAATTCTTGAAATTGTTTTCCAGCAAGGAACTTGTCCATTTCTTAAAGACGTTTTCTAAGGAGGATCGAAATGCACTTCTGACGGGCAGGGTTGACTGTTGGAAAGGAGCCGGTGTGGAGGATTATTTGGTGCAGATCCTCAATGAAATGACAGGTCTTGATAAGTATAGGAAGCAGAAAAAAAATGGAAAATAACCTTTTGAAGCAGAAGATTGAAATGGCATTGGAGAATGGCATTTCATGGTTTCCGCATATTGCGGGAATAGCCGCGGCGGTTGATTTGCGATTGGATGAGCGAGTGCCGACCGCGGCTATCACTCCAACGGGTAAGGTACTAATCTCACCGAAATTCGTGGCTGAACTTGACCAACCGGGACTTACGTTTATGTTAATGCATGAATTTTATCACGCTTTGTACCGTTCAGCTGAACGTATCCAGCAAACATCCCCCGATCGTCACCGCCTTGCTAATATAGCCCACGATTGCTTGATCAATGAGATGTTGCGAAAGGTTTACGCGGCACACGGTGAACAAGAACTGATCCCAGAAGGTACACCTTTTTGGGAGCAATTCAAGGAGCAGTATCATCCTGGAATGGATCGCAAATGGAAACCGGTCATGGAATATTCGTTTGAAGAACTGGTTCTGGAATTGGACTATCTGGGCAAGAATTCAAACAAAAACCCTAATGAGAAATCACCTCAGTCTGATCTCCCGGAGATTCTGACCTCGGAACAAGAAAGACAGCTTTTCCCTGATATGAGCAGGGAAACCCAGGAATCGCTGGAAAAATCTTTCAACGAGAAAATAGATGAGATTGAAAAGAAGTTCTTTCCAGACACAAAAAAACAGAAACCTTCCGGGACAGATAAGAAGGCTAATGGTTCTAAACATCAGCAGGAAACGACAAAGAAGCCGAAAAAAGCGAAAACCGGAAAGCCGGGTAAAGAGTCGGATGGACCATTAAACAACATACAGAAGGAGGCACTTCGGACTCAAATGAGACAAATGCTGATGGGCATGACTGGCAGCAATGTGAGTGGTATGCAAATCAAAGCTTCAGCGGCAAAATATCCGGTGGAATTAGAAGAAGCGCTGCAATCCATGGAAGACGAATATGCGTTTCGCAGGCGTACCTATTATAGGATGAATCGCCGTGATGACGGAAAGTCCGGATTTATTCTCAAAGGCTCGCAGAAGGAAAACGACATTACGTTAAATATCATCGTTGATACCAGCGGTTCAATGTATTTTGGTGACTTATTATCCAAGCTTTTTGGTATTATTGAATCATTGTGCATATCCAAAAATATCGAGAACGCCCGCATACTGCAATGCGATACGGGTGTAACATCGGATGAGACAATCGCAATGAGTGAACTGCATAATTATCAAATCAAAGGTGGCGGCGGCAGCGATATGTCGCCTGCCATGCTGAAGCTGGCCAAAGATCCCAGCGTGAAGAGCGTCATCATTTTAACAGATGGATATATCAGTTATCCGGATGTCTCACAGATTCCCTATGATGTATGGTGGGGTCTGACGAGCACCAATGAAGATTTTGATTATTTTCCCTTTAAAGCACCTTATGGGCGGAAACTAAATTTAGCAAAATATCTCAGTTGATTATGAAAATCTCATTGATTGCAGAGCTGATCATAAATCTCAGTGGTAATTATACTATTGATGAACTTGAATTCTTTAAAAAGAATGATTTTATCAGTGCGAGTGAGTATATGAATTATATCCAACAAGAAAGAAGTCTGGTTTCTATAAGAAGTAGCAACAGGATTCCTTTGCCTAATCCCAGAAGGAGACCTGGATCCACATTGAGGAAACGCACCATATTGACCAGAGAGGAATTTGAAAAGCGCATTGCGATGGAACGTCAGATAGAGCAGTTGGAAAAACAACGGTTCAGTGAAATACATGTTCCGCCGCGGATCGTCTGGGATGATGATTATGATTATTCGGATCCAGCTGTCAATAACCCAAAAATGCCTTCTCAGTCGCTAGATGAAGGTCCTGAGTTCCCTGGATTGTGGGATCCTGAACTGGAAAAGAACAAGGAAAACGAATAGTGGATAATATCTTATGTATATTACATTGGTCAGAGAATTGATAAATGCTTTTCCGTATAGGTACATAGCAGATGATATGCTTTACTTTTACAAAAAGGGGTTGATAAGCAAGAGTGAGTATGAATCCCTGGTATGCCGGACCAAAGATGCAAGCGGAAGGTTCAAAGAACGGCTCATAATGCTGCCAAGAGGAGTGGAACTAATATTAGATTACATTCCTGCTGGCAGTTTTATGATGGGCAGTCCTGAAGACGAGCTGGGCAGAAAGGATGATGAAGTCTTGCATAAGGTACGTTTGACAGAGGATTTTGAGCTGGGGAAATACCCGATCACGCAAAGACAGTGGAAGGCTTTGATGCCGGATAATCCATCGCATTTTCAGGGCGATGATCTGCCTGTGGAAAAGGTAGAGAAGAAACGGGCATTGGAGTTTTGTGAATTGTTGACGCAGTATCAATACACAGTAGGCGGGATACCAAGGAATTTACGGTTTACACTTCCTACGGAAGCTCAATGGGAATACGCAGCTCGTGCAGGTGACATTTCACAGTGTGCGTTGTACAGCGGTAAGTCTGTCACAACAACGAGGCTTGGTGCCTGTGCCAATGTGAATGAATTGGCGTGGTATTGCATGAATAGTAAAAGCCGTACCCATCCGGTGGGGCGCAAGCTGCCGAACTCTTTTGGATTATGTGACCTATACGGGAATGTATGGGAATGGTGTCTGGATTATTATGGAGCTTACCCAACGGAGTCTGTAATCGATCCTGTGGAATCGCGGTTGAACATTAAACTTGTGTGCCGCGGCGGCGGCTGGAAGGATCATGCCAAGACATGTCGTTCGGCGTTTCGCGGCCAGGTTTCACCAAGAACTTGTGCTTCTGATCTCGGGTTTCGAGTGGCGTTGGTTAGCTGTAAACATGGACAGAATTCTCTTGGTAAATGATAGGGGAAGGAGCAAAGCTATGGGATTCACTTTAGTTAGAGAAATGGTTAATACCTTATGGTGGAAATTTCGCAAGAATGAAATCGAGTATTTTTATAATATGGGTTTTATTACTCATAAAGAGTATTCTTCTATTATGTACAAAAAGCGGCGAAAAAGGGAACGCTACTGGATCCAGGAGCGAAAGCTTCTGCTGCCCGATGATGTAGTGTTTACCTTCTGCTTTATTCCATCGGGGGATTTTATGATGGGTTCCCCGTTGGATGAACCGGGGAGGTCAACAGATGAACTCCTGCATCGGGTCAGGATCAGCAAGGGTTTCTGGCTGGGCAAGTATCCCGTTACACAATTGCAGTGGGAAGCCTTGATGGGGTCCAATCCCTCAGAGTATGTGGTGGATGATCATCCCGTTGAAATGGTTAGCCACCCGGAGGCGCTTGAGTATTGTGCCAAGCTGACAGAGCTGCTTCAGCAGGATAAAGAGTGGCAAACAGACTGGAAATGTACCTTGCCCACAGAGGCCCAATGGGAATATGCCTGCAGGGCCGGCAGCAGCAGAATGTACAACACCATGTTTAGGGATTGCTCTAATCAAACAAGGATCAAGAGGATATTGAACCGGGTAGCCTGGTATCATGAAAACTCGAGAGAACTCCATCATCCTGTTGGTGAAAAACTTCCAAATGATTTTGGACTGTATGACATGCATGGGAACGTATGTGAATGGTGCCTGGATGGATATGCACAATACCCCAGTGGATTTGTGGTAGATCCTGTTGGGCCTTTAGTGCTGACAGAGAATAACACTGTGCCTGTGCGCGGAGGAAGTTATCTTTGCGGCATGAATTGTTGCCGTTCCGCTAACCGTCACAGGGCGCCTTCACCATCACACAAATGCAAGATCCTGGGGCTCAGGGTCGCTTGTGTATAGTCAGATGCGTATATATGAACATGAAGAATAAGAGAGGATCAGTTATGGAAATTTCGTTGATTAATGAGTTGATCGCAAATCTCAAAGATAATTACACAGAAGAAGAACTTGAATTCTTCAAAAGGAAAGGGTTTAACAATGAGGAAGAACTGGATCTTATTTCATTGAAAGAAAAACTGGAAAAAGAGCTGGCTGGTCTCCATTGCCAGCTGGGAAATGAGCAATTACGTGACGAAGGGGTTAGTGCCTGGCTTAAAGAGATTCAATCTATAAAGCAGCGCCGACTTAAATTGAAGGTCAGGATAATCAAATTGATGGAAATGGCATACAGATTAAAAGAAGGTCTGGACGAATGGAGACGATTTCTCTCCCCTTTATGGAATCTGCGAAAGAAAAAGCGGCAGGGATCTACACATATTCGGCACCATATTCTATGAGAATGACATCAGGAGACTTTTTTGATTATGGGATTTCTTTGATCGAGGAGTTGATTAGAAATCTAAGCAAGAGATATACAGATGAAGAACTTGAATACTTTGTAGAGAATGGGTTCATCAAGAGCTGGGAATTCGAGCTTATCTTATTGAGAAGGAGGATGGTTAAGGTGATCCGTCGTTCTAAGGGAAGTATGAGAGTGATAAACGCATTGTTCGCCCATTGGGAGCATCTGCAGAAACAAAGAGTGCGCATTCATGCCCTATATCCTATTCTGCAAAAATGCCGCCAAAAGACTTTCTTATTGATTGCCTTATGGAGTTGTAAAATCAAAGCTGTATGTGAAGAACTGGAGTTTCCGAGGGGGAGAGCACCCCCCTTGAGAAAGAATCGCTGGAATTGTTATAATCTACGTAACATTATGTACTTATAAATATTTTCATCCGCTTCGATTCTCCTCTATTATGATTTATTTCAAAAAAATGTGATTTTTAAGAAAAACTTTTATTTAAACACTCTAACGTAAATAGCAAGTGCATTATTTTGCCGCCTGCTGCATTTGCCAATGAGGTGAATGTGAGGAAAATGGCCTTGGGGGGAATACCTCCCCAAGGCCTACCTTTTAAAAAATTTAAGATTTTCTAAAAAAAATTGGAAAATTTGAAATCAAAACACTCTTACAAAATAGAGCGTTGAGGGTTCAATGAGTGTTGAACCTCATTCCGATCATAATAATAACAACCAAAGAATGGAGAAAGTGATATGTTAAATTTATTCAAAGCAATAAAAACGAAAGTACAGGCAATATACACGTTTGTCATGGAATATGAGATAGATCAAACCTGTTACGACACCGATGATATGGAATTGGCTGATATTAAAAAATTACCTGAAAACCAAAGAACAGGCAAGATGCTGTATTATTTAGGCCGCTGCTATTACTATGGCAAAGGAGTAGTACAAGACTACAAAAAAGCCGCTATGTATTGGCATAAGGGTGCCGAGCTGGGTGATTCTGATGCTCAGTTTAACTTAGGCTGCTGTTATTACTATGGTGAAGGCGTAAAACGAGACTATGAAGAAGCCTCTCATTGGTGGAGCAAAGCCGAAGAACAAGGAAATACTCAGGTGATTGCGGCATTATATGCGCTGAAATATGCATAATGAAAAGAGAGTCACTCAAATAAGAGTACTCTTTTACTTTTTAAATTTCACAAAAAACAACAATCTTCAAAAAAAATTGAAAAATTTGAAAACAAGACACTCTATCTTAGTGTCGATTGTGTGGGTTCAATGAGTGTTGGATCCGGTTTCACTGAATAATGATTTTAACAACTAATACAGAAAAGGATATTATATGTTGAACAAAACCAAAAATAGAACCATGAATACTATGAAACGCAGGGAATTCCTGAAAAAGACAGCTGTGGGGTTCACAGGTCTGTTTACGGGTCTGTCCGCTTTAGCGGAGATCCCGAATGAAAGTGGCGTGGGTACGATCCTTCGTGCTCAGCCCGGTTTGGCAAATGCCGTACCGCTGCCGGACGGTGTGTTGAAAGGTCCCGCCAGCGGCTATGTCACCGCGCTGAATAAGAACATTGGACCGGTGCTCGATTTGACCCCGGTGCAAGACGGCCTTTATGTGGGCAAATACAAACATGGCGGTAAGTTCTATCCGCTGGATGGACAGATCGAAGATGGCCGACTGGGCTGTACGGTAAAGCTGTATGGTGGAAAGTCTAAAATGGACTTCTTTATCGAGGTGGATGACCGTGGTCCTGTCTGGTATCTGGCATCTGAGTCACCTGAGAAGGCACGCGAGATCCGCTTCAGTCCTGAAGTAGAAAAGTGCCTGTATCCCTTACGCTGGGAGTCTGCAAACAAGCAGCATACACCGTGGAAGAAGCGGCATCATCATACGGCAGCTTTGCCGCATGGAGTTATATTAGAGATGAACTGGATTCCCGGTGATGTCTCCAAACAAATCCCCGATTTCTGGATTGGCAGGTATGAAGTAACCCAAGAGCAATATCAGGCTATTATGGGAACGAATCCTTCCCGATTCAGAGGAACGGATCTACCTGTGGAAGGTGTGAGCTGGCATAATGCGATGACTTTCTGCGATAAGCTTACGGCAATCGAGAAGGCGACTGGCCGTTTGCCGACGGGGTATAAATATACTCTGCCCACAGAAGGTCAGCGGGAATACGCCTGCCGGGCAGGAACGACGGGTGATTATAACGTGGACGGCGTGGAATTATCCGAGTTAGCTTGGTACGATGCCAACAGTGGTGGTACAACTCATCCGGTTGGTCAAAAGAAGCCAAACGCCTGGGGACTCTATGATATGCATGGAAACGTCTTTGAATGGTGTTTAGACTGGCTCAAGGTTGGCGAGGAACGCGTGATGCGCGGTGGCAGTTGGTTCCACAACGCGAACTATTGCCGTTCAGCGAGCCGGAGCGGTGGCCCGGATGGATGGCATAGCTACCGTGGTTTTCGTGTAGTGTTAGTACCTGTGAAATAGGCAACCATTGGAAGGCTCTCTCCCTGGAGAGAGCCTTTCTACTTCAAAAGATTCCATAGCCAATGTGCTGAGAATCAAATGAGGGGAAACACCATGAACATATTAACGGGGGCGGTCTTAGCACCGCCCCTTTAATGAAAGTGAGAGGTTCTTTTGATATTTTTCTTTGTAGAAACGATAAAATTTTTAACAAAAAACGGAAAAAACTATTTTTCCCAACTCTATCACAATGGTGGCACTTGTAAGTGCTCGGGTCTGGAAATGACACCAGATCGTTTTAATCAATAAATTGTAATTAATAACTCAATTAAAGAAAGGATATTATATGTTAATTGAAAAAGCTATGAATATAATTAATGTATTCAATATGGATCGAATGATCAATAGGACAAAGAAATTTGTCGGACTTGTGACTGCTTCAATCGGAGCTGCCGCTGTTATGTTTGTAACCGTGCCTTGTCAGGCGGCTGATTCGGTGGATCTGCCCGAGAGCTTGCTCAAAGGCCATGCGTCCGGCTATGTCACCTCGCTCCACTCGAATATCGGGCCGGAGATAGAGCTGATGCATATTTCAAACGGTATGTACACCGGCAGCTATAAGTTTGGTAACGATTATTACCCGTTGATGGGAAAAATCGTAGACGGCAAGCTGAAGGGTACAGTAACGCTTCCTGACGACACTTTGGATTTCACGATCGAAGTGGATGATCGCGGAGCGGTACATTACCTGGATGAATTTCCTGAGAGCGCGCGTGAAATCCGCTTCAGTCTTGAAGTGGAAAAGTGCCTGTATCCCTTACGCTGGGAGGCTGCAAACAAGCAGCATACACCATGGAAGAAGCTGCGTCATCATACGGCAGCTTTGCCGCATGGAGTTATATTAGAGATGAACTGGATTCCCGGGGATGTCTCCAAACAAATCCCTGATTACTGGATCGGCAAGTATGAAGTAACCCAAGCCCAATATCAGGCTATTATGGGAACGAATCCTTCTTGTTTCAGAGATCCCGATCTGCCGGTTGAGCGTGTGAACTGGCATGATGCAATGACATTCTGCGATAACCTTACGGCAATTGAGAAGGCTGCGGGGCGTTTACCGGAAGGGTATAAATATACTCTGCCCTCGGATGGTCAGTGGGAATACGCCTGCCGGGCAGGAACGACGGGTGATTATAACGTAGATGGCGTGGAATTATCCGAGTTAGCTTGGTACGATGCCAACTGTGGTGGTACAACTCATCCGGTTGGTCAAAAGAAGCCAAACGCCTGGGGCATATATGATATGCACGGGGGTGTTTGGGAATGGTGTTTAGATTGGCATCCGGACTGTGTGGGCTCTGGTCGCGTGCATCGCGGTGGCAGCTGGAGCAACTACGCCAGGTACTGCCGTTCTGCGGTCCGAGACAGCTACTCGCCCGGCAATCGCAGCAGCAGCCTCGGCTTCCGCGTTGTCTTAGCTCCGCCTGTGAAATAGGCAACCACTGGAAGACTCTCTCCTACGAGGGAGTCTTCCACCCCCCAAGAGATTCCATAGCCAATGTGCTGGGAATCTAATGAAGGAAAACCACAATGAACAAACCAACGGGGGCGGTCTTAGCACCGCCCCTTTAATGAAAGTGAAAGGTTCTTTTGATATTTTTCTTTGTAGAAACGATAAAATTTTTAACAAAAAACGGAAAAAACTATTTTTCCCACCTCTATCACTATGGTGCACTTGTAAGTGCCTGGGTCTGGAAATGACACCAGATCATTTTAATCAACAAATTGTAATTAATAACTCAATTAAAACAAGGATATTATATGTTATTTGAAAAAGCTATGAATATGTTCAATGTATTCAAAATGAACCGAAAGGGCAATCGGTTAAAGAAATGGGCCATTACTCCTGTGACAACTTCAATTGGAGTTGCCGCTGTTACAACCATGATCGGCATGTCACCTTTTCAGACGGTGAGTGGTGCTGAACAGCCATATTCGGAAAGAGGCTGGGTCCATCCTCAGAATCAGGTATTAAGTTACCATTTATCTATCGATCCCACGCAAGGTAGAGATTCCACAAACTGCTTTGTAAAAATTTATAAAGCATATGATCGCACTGACCAGGATCAAGAATACTGCTTCACACCCCGGATGGCCTTTGTGTTGAATCCGGACGGTGGCATTATTCAGAATGTCTCCACCAACAGGTCGATGGTAAGGGCAAGTTTCATCGTTGAAACTTATAATCCCTTCATAAATGATCTGATCGCAGCCCGTTCTCTTATGGATAAAAAATTCCAGATGAGCACGAATCATATCCGCTTTTCACCTCTGCCGGTGAATTCCGCAGCGGTAAAGGTCGTTGGCAGTGATGGTACAGTTTTATCTGTTATGGATCAGACGAATGTATCGCTGACCGGTGCGACGGAATTTCCATTCCATCTTGATTTCTCTCAGGACAATTACGATCAGTTCTTGCGAGATCTTGAGAACAATACCGTTCATTTCGACTTTACACTGAATGCGGATCGCGTCAAGTATGATGTTATCGATCTTAAAGTCGAAGTAATGGCCGACATTGCTAATGCGTTCAAGTCCCTGCTGGGCAGTGATAAAGTAATTGCCTTGGATCAGGAATCGTGGAAACATTTCAAAAATTTTGTTGCCCTGAATGTTGTAATGACGGGCAGAGTTTCCAACCCGGCATATCTATCGGTTATTGGTGATCGTGAAGCCATTGTTATGCAATTTATTAACTTATGCTTTGATGTGATCACGGATGATCCCAATGGCGAGTATGCTAAAGCTGAAACTTTTAACATGCCACCAATTCCAATGACTGTTCGTACCAGCCAGGATGAACAAAACAAAGGTGATACCACAACTGATCAACATAGTCGCGTTGTGACCAGAACCAAAGAAGCTGAGGTTAGCGGCATATGTAAGTATTTTTCTGGCAGTGGTGGGATTAGCGAAACGAAAACCGATACCGATGCCCACGACAATGTCAAGTCTCTCTTGATTACAAAGAGCGATGGTAAAACTGAACAGGATCTCGACAAACATAGTTATGTTCGGCTGGCTCTTCGCGATAACATTGCCGAGCTGACTGTTTCTGCACAACAGCATATTCAGCTGCCGTGCGCGATCGATCAGGATCATGTATCGGTGACAACTTACCCGGCGATCACGACCGACAATGTTGAGGCCTGGAGCAGTGATTTCCAGAGCAACCAGATCACTAAATATGTGGCTGACTTTGAAACTGAACGCTCAGAACTGCTGAAGAAGTATACTGAGTTTGATGTCAACAATGCCCAAATTGAAACTCGAAAGCATCAGGCAAAGACTAAGATCGATACGATCACAAAGAGGCTGGAAACATCCTCTCAAGGAACGCTTTCCCAGCAGATGAATGAAAGGCTCACTACACTTCTGAGTGATGGTGTTTGGAGGACTCTGAATGTTAAGGCGGAAGCTCCCAAGGACGGTGATAACATCGCTGCCTGGTTTAAGAAGGCTGTTGCAGGTCTGACTGATGTCAAGGTCAGTCTCTCTGATGAGAAGGACGTTACTGATTATGAACGTGCTATCAGAAATCTGAAACGGTTCAAACCTTCAAAGGATCCCTTGGAAACAATTCAAGGCATCAGCAGACACCTTGTTCTGCAGGAAGACCTGTTAGACCGTCTGGAAGTTAGGTTGGAAGATCAGACTAAGACCTTGGAAAACCTGGAATACCTGAACAAAAAACTGGCGGCCTTTATAGTGGGTACTCAGTAGGGTATCACATAAGTGTCTGGGACCAACATATAATAATTGGTCCCAGACCGTCTTAAATCAGTTTAATTTAATTATAACTCAATTAAAGAAAGGATATTATATGTTAATTGAAAAAGCTATGAATATAATTAATGTATTCAATATGGATCGAATGATCAATAGGACAAAGAAATTTGTCGCACCTGTGACAGCTTCAATCGGAGCTGCTGCTGTTATGTTTGTAACGGTGCCTTGTCAAGCGGCTGATTCGGTGGATCTGCCCGAGAGCTTGCTCAAAGGCCATGCGTCCGGCTATGTCACCGCACTTCACTCGAATATTGGTCCTGAGATGGAGTTGGTGCACGTGTCAAAAGGTATGTACACCGGCAGCTATAAGTTTGGTAACGATTTTTATCCGTTCATGGGAAAAATCGTAAACGGTAAGCTGAAGGGTACAGTAACGCTTCCTGATGATACTTTGGATTTCACGCTGGAGTTAGATGACCGCGGGCTGATCCACTACCTGGATGAATTTCCTGAGGATGCTCGTGAGATCCGCTTCTCTTCGGAAATAGAAAAGTGCTTGTATCCGTTGAGATGGAAAGCGGCTAATGAATCGCATACTCCCTATCAGAAGTTGCGCCATTTCACGACATCTCTACCGGGTGGTGCAGTAATGACATTTAACTGGATCCCGGGTGATGGAAAGAGCATCCCTGATCACTGGACCTGTGTTACCGAGACAACGGTGAACCAATGGCGTGCAGTAATGGAAGGTATCATTGATGGAAATATGAAACCGGTGGATACCCGTGACCGTAATGCGGTGATGTCATTCCTTGCTAAGTTAACGGAGCAGGAACGAGTCGCAGGACGACTGCCGGAAGGTTTTGTTTTCACTCTGCCTAACGCAACGATGTGGGAATACGACTGCCGCGCCGGCACGACCGGTGATATCAATGTGGACGGGGCCATGCTGGAAGAAGTGGCCTGGTTCTGGGATAATAGCGATAAAACCGAGCATTCGGTATGCCAGAAGCGCTCCAACGCCTGGGGTCTATACGATATGCTGGGCAATGCCTGGGAGTACGTTCAGGAAGTCAATGTCTTCCTCGGCGGCAGCTTTTTCAGCTACAGAGCGGATTGCAAATCCTCTTCCAAGACCTCAATGAGAAATTGCACGTGTTGTGGTAATGGATTGTTCGTACAGGATGAGCATACTCGCTTTGCCCTGCGGTACCCCTGTGACATCAACAGCAACTGGCACCGTGACTGTCTCAATTGCCATGGCTTCCGCGTTGTCTTGATGCCTGTGAAATAGTCAACCACTGGAAGACTCTCTCCAGGGAGAGAGTCTTCCACCTCCAAGAGATTCCATAGCAATGTGCAAGGAATCAAATGAGGGGTAAACATCATGAACAAACCAATGGGGGCGGTCTTAGCACCGCCCCTTTAATGAAAGTGAAAGGTTCTTTTGATGTTTTTTTCGTAGAAACAATAAAAATTTCACAAAATTCCGTCAAAACAGAAAAATTTACGCTCTATCTCTAGTACATACAGTTTGTATCAACTGTATTAGTTATAAATAAAATGAAAAAACTACTAACCATAAGTGTCGCA